>CESN01015693.1_pt1 | contig 76560 bp, 82 predicted proteins | sample 531181 | NCBI WGS metagenome assembly CESN01 (sample SAMEA2621990, study PRJEB7988) | marine metagenome | isolation source: saline water (ENVO:00002010), including
CTTGTTGAGAAGGTTGTCCAGCACTATTAATTACATTAGCTCCTGCTCCTACTATGCTTGATGCTACGTTTCCAACACTATCGATTGCACCAGTTAATACATTTTCAGCAGTATTTACAGTTCCAGTTAATAACTCTCCTGTAGCATCTACTGTAGTATTTGCAATATTTCCTGTAGTATTAATTGCACTACTTGCAATGTCTCCTGTAGCTCCGACTACATTGGTTAATACGTTACCACTACCATCTATTTTTTGTACTTTTGAAACTGCATCTCCTACTACATTACTACTACCATCGACAGTTAATGTTCCAGAACCACCACTTCCTCCGCAATTACTGCAAGTTCCTGGGCAACTACTACATGCCGGGCATGTAGGACATACAGGAGGTACAATCTGTGTTTTTAAGATATAATCATTCAAATTAAATTTATCACTTTCTGCTTCTTGGTTTTCTTCATTATTTTTGTTCGAATCTAATACATCATCGGCAGAAATTTCTTCATCTTTAACATTCTTCTTAAGTTTCTCTTTTTGCATATAGTATTTGAAAAAATCTTTGTAGGATAAATCCCCAGTTTCTTTGTCTTCTATTTCTTCTAGTCCATCAACTAATTCATCTAACATACTACCTACTTCAGTTCCAAGTTTTCCACCAACACTTGCAAATAACTTATCTTTGTTATCTTCTAAAGTTTCTTTTAATTCTTTTCCTTCATAAGAACCCATCTTAGCACCATTGTATAAACCATTAGGATTGAATCTTTTAATATTTTTAATTTTGATTTCATTCTCATTTTCCTTACATAAAATAATTACTAATGTTTCATAACCTTTTGAAATATAAAGAACAGTATTCTTTCCTCCTAAATCATTAATAGTACATACAGAATAAGAAACATCCTTATATTCAGTATTATTACCATATTCTTTCTTTGAACCTTCGGTTTCAGTTGAATTACTTTCAAAACGTTGAATCGTTTCTTTATTTCTATCTTCGCGATTGTAAATATCAATATTAGTCATTTCTTTATTTAATACTAAAAGATTACCATTCTTTAAATCATACTTTACATGTTTACATAATTGATGTACTGTGCGTTCATGGTTATAACTTGGTTCTAATACATCTTTATTATTTTCTGGGTCCATTTCTTCTTCACAATCCATATTTTCTAAAGTCTCGCCTTGTAATAATTTTCCTTGTGGAGTCTCGTCTTCATTAAATAAAAAGGAACCCTCTTGAGCAAAAGGACTACTAGATACGTTTATAACATGAATAAATGTTTTCTTATCCCATGGAACATATATGACAGCGTATTTATTTGTATGACTACTTTGTGTGTAATAAAGTTTACTTTTTAAAGATGAATGTAATATTTCATTAGGTAATTCAATCTCAGTATCTTCATTTTCTATCTTATAAATATAAGTATCTTGTTCTATTCTAGGAGTTACAATAATATTTTCTACGATTTTACTATTTTCATCAGTTGCTTCATCAGAAGTTCCATCAACCTCTACTAGTGACCCGTTTTTAGTATCAAAAAATAAATTATCATACAATTTATATACTTTCTTATCACTGTATTGTGGTATAATTTGTTCGGTCATGCTATCTTCATTTTTCAAAAAAGTAATAAATCCTTCTCTTTGAAAGAAGGGACTTTTGCAAAATAATGTAAATAATACCAATACAATTAATAAAAGTAAAAGAACAATAAATGGAGTAATTTTCATTTATATATTTATATAGTATGTTTTGAAAATATATAAATGAAAAAACAAAAAATAAAATTGAATGTTAAATACCTCTAAATTATAATTAAAATCATGTTAGAACGTTTTTATGATGTTGAAAATAAATATGAAATTTGTATAGATGAAGCTGGCAGGGGATGTTTGTTTGGTCGTGTATATATTGCATGTGTTGTTTTACCTAAAGAATCGGAATCATTTGATGGGACCAATATAAAAGATAGTAAAAAGTTTACGTCAAAGAAAAAATTGCAAAATACGGCAGACTACATAAAACAAAATGCATTAGCATGGCATGTGGAATTTGTTGATGCTGATGTAATAGATAAAATAAATATACTGAAAGCAGTTATGAAAGGCATGCATAATTGTATTAAAAATGTAATAATAAAATTAAATGCATCAGAAGATGATTGTACAGCATTAATTGATGGAAACTATTTTACTCCATATATGGTTTTTGATAATGATAAACAAGCCTTAGTACCCATGAAATCACTTACTGTCGAACAAGGAGATGCTAAATATATGGGAATCGCGGCTGCAAGTATCTTAGCAAAAACCTCAAGAGATGCTTATGTAAATGATATGTGTGATAATATACCATTACTTGATGAATATTATGGGTTTCGGAAAAATGTTGGCTACGCGACAAAGCAACATCGTGAGGGTATTTTAAAATATGGTATTACCAAATGGCATCGTAAAACCTATGGAGAAACTTGTAGAAATGCCAAAGTTTTCGATATTGAAAGTATAGAAACTTAATAATTAGTCATCAACTCTTCAATTGTATTTTTAGATACACAATAGTAATTATGATTTGCGTCCTTCTTGCTGTATCCAATTAAAAATTTTTCTTCTTTTTTAAAATAACAAAATCCTAGAGTATATTCCACTCTACTTCCGTCAAATGTAAACATTTTTGATATGCGTTTTACATTTAAGGTATCTTTATCTAAAACAACAAACATATGATAATAAAATCTATTCGTTTCATAACTTACTACATGAGTAATAAACCAAATTTCGTTATCAATTTCTACTCCGTTTGTGGAACCTCGAACATCTTTTAAAAAATTGGGTGCATCTATTGTATATTGTAATGACACATTTTCATATTGTAAATCTTGATTAAAAACTGACGATGCATTTAAATTGTCTAATTTGTATATTTCTAATGGATACCATTGATAAATTATATATGTTTCGTTATTTTTAGAAAATAATACCCAATTTTTTTCTATTCTATTTTTGTTTTCTTTATCTAACAAACACGAATCTATTTCTTCTTTTTCAAGGCTCAACCTTCCATTTTCAATATGAATACTCATATCACCATAACCTTCATATTGAGTAATTTTATTTCCTGTAAATTCAATGTTCGTACCATCACTCATTATTCTAATATCCTCAGTACCTCCATAAAATCCATCTAACTTATTATTGTATTTTATTTCAAATTCTTTTTCTAATTTTAACTCATTATCTTGGAGTTTAAATATTGCACACATATTTCTAGTTATAATATTCGAACAATAAATATATTGGTCACTATCATCTTTTGCTTTATATTCACCTTCTGAATCTATATAATAATTAACATAACGAACTACATTAATCAGTTTATTATTATGTAAGCATATTGATGGTGTAGATGGATGAAACTCATAGTTATGTTTCATTTTTATATTTTTTCCAACATTATTTAAAGGCGTTAAATCAAATATAGGTTCACAAGAATGGTTTTTAAGATTAATTGCATAAAATTTAAGATTAGATAACATATTATCTCTCTTACCATCACTTAAATTAGATTTGTTAAATAATTCTTGATAAATATTATTTACCTTACTGTAATCATCGGTAATATAATAACAAATCACTGAATATTCATAATCTAGTAAAATATCGTATATTTCCTTTTTAAAAAATAATTCTTCTTGAGGGTTTACTTCGTTACGATGTTTACAAGCAAGCTCATAGAAATAATTTGCTATTTTATTTTTTCCTTCATTGCGATAATGAGATATAACTTCATATAGTCCTTCTATTCTTTTTGGCAAATTATCAAAACCTTCTAACCAAGCATTAATTGCTTCACCTATTTGATTTAAATCTCTATAGCATATTCCAATATAATAGTATGACATAGCGATTTCTTGATACCAACCACCGGCCTGTATTCTTCTTTTATAATATTCTATCGCTTTTTCTGGTTTTCCACAATCTTTAAAACTGTTTCCAAGATAAAAAAGATATCTACAATTATCTGGGTCATCAATTAATCCTTTTTCTAATAAACGTATATCTCTTTCAAATTTATCATCTTTGCAACCACCATCTCCAATATCACGTATAAAGATTTGTTCTTTGCGTAAATTTTCTTTTGAATAATCATTATCTTTATCAATATATTCATGCGTTGGACATTTATAACAAAACCCAATATTATTTTTTGCAATTCTTGCATTATTCCATTGAAAATTATCAGTTCCTTGTAAAATAAAATACAAATCATGAGTAAGATTTCTTTTAAAATTATCATTATTAAAATCTGATGAGAACTCTAATTTCATATCAGCGTCTAATAATAAAATATAATCAGAGTCTGGTTCATTTTCACATTGTTGAAGAGCATAACTTCTAGTTTTTCCAAAGTCTTCAAATGGTTTACAAACAATTTTCCCTTGAATGTTTTTGTCCTTAAAATAGTTCTCTAGTACCTCAATTGTATTATCTGTGCTACCTGTGTCACATATTACATAATGGTCAATGAAATCTATAACAGTATCTAACATACGTGTAATAATTTTACTCTCATTTTTAATTATCATATTTAAACATATTTTAGGAATTTGTTCCATTAGTAATAAATAGTATTTCATTTTATATGTTTTTTTGTAGTAAGTTTTTTTCGGTATATATATTAATTTATCATGTCATTTACTAGATTTCACGATGACGAAGCAAGAATAAAAAAACAATTAGAAGAAAGTACTTTTCAAGGAAGATATTTTTTAAATGTACCAGGGCCCGGAATGAATTTATCTTTTAACGAAGACCCTCATATTCGTTTGCAAAAATGGGGTGCAAATTTACATAATAACACCGTTAATTTAGAGAGTGATTTACATGGATTAACTAGAAAAACGAATAGAGACTTACCAAAACATAACGATTACAAAACATTTAGTACAACTTCTAGTCAATACAGTTATAAAACGGAAAAACCATTAGTGGAAGAAAGTAGAGCAAGTCATCCAGCATGGATGTATAAAGCTTTAGAACAACCTAGATGGGAAACACCTTTTTTTAATCCTCAGAATGATTTAGAAAGAAACTTTCAACATAATGTTCATACTCGCATTATAGAAAAAGACCAATTTGTACCTACTATTCCTAGCGTAAATGGTAATCAACAATACTATTTATCTGGCCCCTCTATGTGTATAGGTGGAAAAGAAAAGGAATGTTTTGGAACAGAAATACAATAAAACTAATTTTTTATAATATGTTATAATATATTATAATGGAGATTGCTATACCTGGAATTGCATTAGGATTACTATATGTAGCAAATAATCAAAATAAAGAAGAAGAAAAAGTAAACGAAAACTTTACTTCTAGAAATGCTTTACCTAACACAAATATACCTGATAAAAATTATCCTACTAATGATATGGTTGTATCTAGTGAATTAGAAAAAACTTCATCCATATCAAGAGTAAATCGATATGATAGTGACGGTGTATACACTGATAAATATTTTCATTCTAGACAAAATGACAACAAGCAAGATACCTATGATGAAGAATTACCATTTTATTCTATGACTGGAGAAAAAGTAGGAAGTGACTACTTTAAGCATAATAATATGGTTCCTTACTTTGGTAGTAAAACAAGGACAGTAAATACAGGACCCAATTCAAATGAAGGTCTTTTAGACAATTACACTGGTGGTGGTTCACAAAATGTAAGTAAAAAAGAACAATCCCCTCTATTTAAACCAGATGAAAATGTTCAATGGGCAAATGGTATGCCTAATCAAAGTGAATTTATTCAATCCCGAGTCAACCCTAGTATGAGAATGGCAAATGTAAAACCATTTGAAGAGCAAAGAGTTGCACCTGGATTAGGTTTAGGATATACAAACGAAGGTTCTGACGGATTCAATTCAGGTATGATGATGAGAGACCAATGGATGCCTAAAACTGCAGATGAATTACGTGTAAAAACCAACCCAAAATCAGGAGGACTTTCTTTAATAGGACACGAAGGACCTGCTAGTAGTTCTATTAAAAATATGGCTACCAGAGAACAAATGGGTATTATGGAAAAACATCGTCCTGAACGTGCATTTGCATTTGATGAACGTGATATGAGTTCTGGTTCAAATGGTGGCCAAACGAATAAAAATACTGATATTGGTCGTTTATTTACAACCGGTGGTGTAGAAAAAGGTCAAACTTTACATTCTATGCCTATTGACCGTAATGTAACTCGCCCAGAGACTACTCGTTCATATACTGGTGGTGCTGGTGGTGACCAAAAAGAAACTTATATGCCTGGAGAATATATGCCCTCTCATAATCAACAACTTGGGCCTGTACCCTTAGGCGTTGCAAATGCAAACAGTCGTAATCATGCAACCAGTGGAGACTATGGAATAAAATCAAAACATGCCTATCCTAACAACAGAACAGCAAATAAACAAAATGGATATTTCGGTATGGTAAGCGGTGGTTTAAGCGCTGCTATAGCACCATTAATGGATGTTTTACGACCCTCTAGAAAAGAAAATGTAATTGGTACATTACGTCCTTACCAAAACCCTGGAACAACTGTACCTAATTCTTACATTTTTAATCCTGCTGACCGTCCTGCAACAACAATTCGTGAAACTACTGAACATTCTAAAAATCACATGAATGTCAATGCACAAGAACGTGGTGCTTACCATGTAACTGACCATCAAGTAGCATTTACTACAAGAAATGAAACTGGTGATTATTATTATACCGGTGGTGCTGGTGCTACAGAAGGTCATCGTGAATTAAAATCATATGAAGCCATTGAAAACCAACGTAATAATGACATTAAAGCTTCTACTATTAATGGACGTTTAACAAAGGGCAATATGTCTTTAATGAATGGTAATGTTAATATGAGAGAAAAAACAAGAGATACTTCTTTAAAAAATAATCGCGATGTAGTAGGAAATATGCCTTATCGTTCACCTGATGTTGAAAATATGGGAACTCTTGCCGGTCATCAAAAATCTCTTCCTAATAACATTAATGTACAACGCAATGATTTTGACATTCAAGGTCAATTAAGCAAGAACCCTTATGTTGTTGACTATAAAAATGCTCTCTAATTAAAATAATTTTATTTTTAAATAAAACAATAAAATTATCTAATCAAATTTTATATCAAATTTTGATGTTACCACGTTTAGATGATTTTCAACAAGAATTTAAAATTTCAAAAAATGAGAGAGTAAAAAATTATGAAGGTTATTCTTTATCTGCATTCAAAAAAGATAAAAGAATTCTTAATTTTTCTCCTGGGCCAACTGCCTTGCCAAAAGAAATAATGAAAGATATGATTGAAGAAATGAACAATGAATGGATATTAGGTGTCACTCCATTAGAAATTTCACATAGGTCTCCAGAATTTCTACAAATAAAGGATAGTTGTGAGCAACTATTTAAAGAACTATTAGAAATACCAAACGATTTTTCTTTGCTTTGGACACATGGTGGAGGGCATGGACAATTTTCAGCGGTTCCTTTAAATTTAGTTGAAAATCATGACGATGCACCAAATTATATTGTAACAGGTACATGGTCAAAACGGTCATTTACCGAAGCATTAAAATTTTGCAAACCTTATGAAAGTACAGAAAATAATGATATATCAGAAATTGATAAAATAAACAAAAAGTTTCTTAATGAGTCAACCAAAAAACTATCAAAGTATATATACATTTGTTCCAATGAAACCATTAATGGTTTAGAATTTAGAGAAGATGGTTTAAAGATTCCTTCCAAGGAGGATACAGATAATAAAATTATGATTGTTGATATGTCTAGTGATATTCTAAGTAAAAAAGTAAATTGGAAAAATATTGATGTTGCGTTTGCGTGTGCTCCAAAGAATTTCGGATTTCCTGGGTCGACTGTAACAATCATTCACAATGATTTATTAAAAGAAGATTATCAAAATTATTATAAAAATATTCCATCATTACTTGATTGGAAATTAATTAAAAATTCTGATTCATTCTGGAATACACTTCCTGTATTCAATATTTATATTACTGAAAAAATTTTGCAATATTACAAAAATATTGGTGGTTTAACAAAAATACAGGAATATTCAAAGATAAAAGCTGACTTAATATACTCTATCCTTGATGATGAAAATACTATTTATGAACCAATTGTTTCAAAGGACCGGGAAGAAAGAAGCCGTATGAATATTCCATTTTTTATAAAAGACAAAGAAATGATGGAATCATTCTTACATAATGCATATATGAACAATATAGTAGGTTTAAGAACAAAGACGCCTTTTAACAACCCAGATAAACCAGAAGCACTAAGAATCAGTTTATATAATCCTATTTCTGTAAGTGATACAATAATACTTTGTTCATTTATGAAAAAATTCAATGAAATAGTTTATTTGAAATAGACAAATAATCTCTGGATTCAAAATCATACGAGCGATATCTTACTTGTAAAGTAATTTTAAGGGGAATTGAGTGATAATTGTTTTCGTTCCAACAAAAATCTTTATTCATGTATTTTTCAAAAAAAAGAAAAAAATATTCAAGTCCTGTCGCTTCTTTTGGATGAGTATAGTCTATTTTACTATATCGCTCTTCATATCTGGATTTATCAAAAAAATCAGCCATAGTATTACATTCTAAAAATCCACTTGTAATATAATGGTTATAAGGATTAGAATTACGTTCGTAATGGTGAATTATATTGATATCCCTTCTCGCTTCCCTATCCACTCTCGCTTCTTCTACAGAGGAGGGGTCAAGTCCCGGAAGATCATAACACCCAGCTTTAGCCCTAATATCAAATGCAGTAACTGGCACTTTTCGTCTTTTTTCATTCTCCAAATTATCTTCTTGAAGTTCATTTAACGCCATTTTATTTGTTTCAAACCAGTTATCGAACTGTTTTTTTATATTTTTGCTGATTTTTGAATCTGAATTACCTAACAAAAAATCCTGAATACTATCCAAATTATCAGTAAGATTAGAATACAAAATTAACGGTTCTGTATCATCATCTGTTGGTAATTTTGATATAGTTATATAATATTGTTTCGAATAAGTAATTCCCATGTCTCTATATATAAGAATGAAATGTTTAAGTAGTTTGATAATATTATTTAAGAAAGCCTATTATGAAATCATCTCATCCAATTTTTTACACATGTAAGCCGAAATTATAATATTACATCGTATAATATTATCCATTGTTATATTATACGATGAAAACTACTAGAATATTAATTTTAATATTTTTAATATTGACTTTCTTACTTGGTTTATATGTAACTGTTTTTCATAAAGTATCTTTTGAGAAAAAAGAAGGTTTTAGTTCTCAAAAAGAAGGAATGGAAACATCTTCCTGTCCAGATATGTTAGTTAAAAAAGGAAATGTATTGTTGTTATATAATTCCAATGAACCAACTGGACCTGAAAATCCTATTCCATTTTTTAATTTAGACGAATATATAAATTATTTAGAAGTACAAAAAGAAAAGGGATATGATTGTCCTGTATTATATTTACAAGAAGAAACCAATGCCCAAGGCGAAGATGTGTATCGCGTGCGCCCAAGTCCATTTGATTTACAAGGTGGACTTCCTGCCCAATCAAATATTTCTGAAGAAACTTTAAAAAAGGCTAAAAAAGTAATGGATGCTAGTCGTGATAATTCTAGTTATAATATTAATCATTACGCAGGGTTTGACGCTCATGGTCAACATGTTGGCGAATATACTGACCTGGACGCTCTTCATGATAGTACAAAAACAAAAAAAATAAGCGATAATCCAATGGATTCAAATTGGGCTGGAACCACTTATACACAACAAATGGTAGATTCTGGAAAATATGAAAAAAGAGAAATAACCAAACCCTATTTTTTCAAACCTAAAACTGTATTCTTCCCGAATACTCCATCTGTAGTACCTCCTCCAAAGGATATACTTTAATTTACATATTTGAAATTTTATTTTTTTACTTTAAAAAATAAAATTAATTATATATGAGTGAAAATAGAATAATTAAAAATAATTCCGAAAATTTAATAATATGCTTTGGTGGTATGCAATTAAAAATTGGTGGAATATTACCATTTGAATTCTTAAATTACTTATCAAAAACATATGAAAAAAATACAGATTTATATTTTTATATTGACAAAAACCAATGTTGGTATCATAAAGGAATTGATGGTATTACAAATAATATAGACGATACCGTTTTATATCTTAACAGTATAATAAAAAAACAAAATTATAAAAAAATAATATTTATGGGGGTATCAGCAGGTGGATATGCCAGTATATTATTTGGCTCATTATGTAATATAAGTAATGTTATAGCTTTTATTCCAAGAACAAAACTAACTCCTGATGTAGTACCTATTGATAAAAAATATGACGATTTAAAAAATATTATTAATAATGAAACCGAATATATTTTATATGGTGATATAAAACCCATACATAATAATCCTCATCATCATATATCACAATGTCATCATTTGGACTGTTTTAAAAATGTGAAAATTATTTATAATAAACAATTAGATATGAAAGTATTAAGAGATAATGGAACTGTAAAAAAAATTATCGATAATATTTTAGTAAATCTTTTGTAATTTTTGGATAAATTTAAAAAATTAAATTTATATCAGAATATATTAAAATATGAAATTAGGTTTAATGGCTATGTTTAAAAATGAAGGTCATATACTCTATGAATTTATTAATCATTATATGTTAGAAGGAGTAGACCAATTTATTTTAATTGATGATAATTCTACTGATAATTATTATGAAAATAATAAAAATTGGATGGATTCATTAGTTAAATCAAATATAATAACTATAAAAAAATCTGAAAAAAAAATACAAACTGAAATATACAATGAGCAATTAAATAATATAAACAAATTTGATTGGTTAATTGTTTGTGACTTAGATGAATTTATGTTTAGTGTACCTAAAGACACTACAATTAAAAGTTTAATTGAAAAAGAAAAACTTTTCTTAGATTGTAACTATATTGAACTTCCGTGGAAAATGTTTACCCACAAGTCATATTTTCAACCAAATTCTATAATTAATGATAATATTATGACCCATAGTTCAAAATATGATTCTACATCTGGTTCTTTTGGTTGGAAATATATTATAAAACCTAAATTTGTAATATCATTTGATGTTCATAGTTGTGAATTAATAAAGAAAGAAGTAAAAACTTTGGAATCTTGTCATAACAATTTAATACAAAATAATCATTATAGAACTCAATCAGATGAATTTCTAAAAGGTGTCAAAGAAATAAGAGGTGGTGGAGGTCTGAAGCGCAATTGGGATAACAAAAAATATATCCACTTTAAAAACCACAAATTAAATATTTATAATAAAAAATGTACGTTACTACGAGACAAACGTAGAGATTTAATTAATAAATGTTTAAATATAAATTTAGTAAGACCATATTCTTATAAAGATTCGTCATTTATTAAAAATCAAAAGGTAATTAAATTAAATATCAACTGTGGATTATGTAATAGATTACAGACAATATTTTATCATATAAATAAACTTCGAGAAAACGAAAATTTAGTTGTAATTTGGCCATGGAATAATTCAGACCCTAATGGAAAATTTTATGATTATTTCGAGCCTATAAAAAATCTATATTTTATAAATGAAAATGAGAGTTATAAATTTCCTATATATTATACAGGTAATGGCTCTGATTTAAATTTAAAAAATAATAATTATGAAAAATTAAAATTAAAATCGCCCGTTTTAGAAATTGTGAAAAATGAAGTAATGAAATTATAAAACAATATTAATACACCCATTTTATAATGTCAATTAATTCTTCTGTAAGGAAAGGATAAATAACAGCGTACATACTTTTAATATAGATAGACGGATTAATAATTTGAATTTCCTTCAAATATTTACCATACTTATCTTTTAATATTTGTAAAATTCCAAAGGCTACTCCAGTTTGTAGTGAATGTTTTAATCCGAAATCTTTGCTATCAAATATCCATATCCATGGTTTATCCCCATTTAAATCTAAAATCTCTTCATAATGATTAATTATACCTTCTGTATCCCAATATTTACTAGCCATAGCTGGGCATGTATAATAATAATTCACATCATTTTCATTCTTTAAAAAGTAAAAAGAATGACTACCAGGTTCATCAAAACATATTTGACACATATAATTACAATAATTAAATAATATTTAATTACTTAATTATTTTAAAATAATAAAAAAATTTTGATGTTTGCTATGCAACTCTTTGATATTTTGCGTGTTTTTCCGTTACTTTCGTAAACAACATCATTTAAGCAATCTGGATTTTCTTGTAAACGTTTTAAAAAATCCGGAAAACTTGAATATTCTTTCATTATTGCCATCGCAGTTGTAGAACTAATACCTGGAATTTGACATAAAATAATTTGACCAAAATTTCCAGTATTAATATTATCTTTTTTTACTTTTTTAACAACTCTACAATACTCTGCATTAGTAGTTTGTTGAGTTTGTTCATTTAAATTTTCAAATACGTTATTGCTAATGTCTTGATTTTTTGAACGAAAATGCCTTAAAAATGGGTCGGTTAAAAAATACGGTAACTTGTTTTTTTGAAAATTTTTTTCTATTTTTTCACTCATTTGCAATATCCATTCTGCTGACTCTCGCACTGATGACGAACGATGTACACTAAAACCCTTAAAATAATTTAATGATGTCAAAGTAGAATACAAAATTTTCTTCTCAAGAGGACTTTGTAATTGTGACAAAACACCCTCAATCAAGTAAATAACAGAGTGAGGTATTAAATCACCAGAATGTAATAACCTATATGATTGTTCTTCATAACGACCATCTTTTATAGATGCAAATAAATCTGCAAAGGTTTTCCTTTCAACTAACAATATATCTTTATCTTCATCCGTGCGTAATAGAATATCTCCTAAAGGTAGTACTTCTTTGGATAATGTTACAGAACTAGCGTTAGGCTTTCCCAACAAAATAGAATTACATGTATCAAATAATTGATGTTCTCGTTCATCTAAAATTATTTTCATTTTTCAATTATAAATAACTTATTTTATTATTTATAATATGTTTTTAATCTATTTTATTTAAAGGTTTAATTTACTTTAATTTGAAGTAGTGAGTAGAACCAGGACGTACACTTACAGGGCGGGAAGGGTTAACTGTGCTTACAAGAGGCATCTTTAATACGGCTAAGTTTTGAGAGGTACCCTTAAGAGCAATACTGCTCCATGATTCACGACCTACCAAATAAGGAAGACCTGCCTTTTTGTTACCTCCACCTTGATTTTGATTAGTTATGCTAGCAATAGAAGCAGTTTTTTTAGTTTGACTGTAAACCATCTTATATATATTCAATATATATTATTTATTTTCGAATTCAAAAATTGATTAATAAAAAGACCTAAATATTATTGAATTAAAAATAAATATGGATGACGATATAAGAATCGAAAAAAATAACAATGGTACAGAAACACTCATTTTTGACCCATATAATCCCCTAAATAAATTAATTACCAAAGAACAAATACAAGAAATCATGGCAAAATATAATGTTCCTTATGAATTACATAATATTGAATTATATAAACGAGCGTTTATCCACCGCTCTTATATTCGTAGACCTGATATAGAAAACAAAACAAACAATATTACCATTGCAGATAAACCGGAAGGCTGCATTGATTTATTTACAAAATCAAATGAACGACTTGAATTTGTTGGAGATGGTGTTTTGGAATTAATAACTAAATATTATCTTTATCGTAGATTTCCTAAAGCCGATGAAGGATTCATGACAGAAAAAAAAATAGCATTAGTAAAAAATGAGTCTATTGGTAAAATGGCTTATGAAATGGGATTACATAATTTTATAATATTATCAAAACACGCAGAAAGCAAACAAATTAGAACGAACCTAAAAAAGTTAGGATGTCTTTTCGAGTCTTTCATTGGTGCTATGTTTTTGGATTTTAATAAAATTAGTATTGAAGATGAACATGGTTGGTTCAAAAATGTATTTGTTTGTGGCCCAGGCTTTCAAATGGTACAAATATTTGTAGAAAGTATATTTGAAAAACATGTAGATTGGACAGCACTTATTGAAAATGATGATAATTTTAAAAATAAATTACAAGTGAAAATACAAAAAGAATTTAAAGTTACACCAGATTATTTGGAAATCAGTGAACATGACGCAGACATAGGTTATCACTGCGGTGTCTATTTATGTTTAGGACAAGCTGTGCATACATTAAACCACCAGGACTCTATTCCTATCTCAAGATTTACCTCTTATAATGATATTCATCAGCATATGTCAGAAGTTGGGAAATTATTCTTATTTATGGGTGAAGGAAAACATAAATTAAAAAAGAAAGCCGAACAAACTGCATGTGATGCAGCAATTAATTCTTTGGAAAATTTTCAAATGTCATCTAGTAAATAAGGTCCACAAAAATCAAATAAATGAATAGGTAAATCATTGCGCAGATATTTACAAATACCATTTTTATTCCATTCCACTTGCAAAGTCTTTATTTCGACTCCATTAAGCCATGCTTTTTGAACTGCTTTTTTATAGGTTAAATCAATATTTGATGGTTGAAAACTACTCGCATCACTTCTTTGGACGATGAAACATAATATAGCTCTGGTTTCACTAGTTTTTGCAATCTCCTCCAATTCTTCTATATGTTTTAGTGCTCTTGGACTAACTACATCCGTACTATTCTTTCGATATCCATCTGGAAAATAAGCTATTTTGTCGTGAAACTCTTTATTTTTTATTTCATCTTTATATTTTTTTCTATCTTTTTTTGGTACATCTACATAATCAGCCAAAGGGACATTTTTTATTTCTAAAACAAATGGTCGTCTAGTTTCATCTAATCCTATGAAATCAAATCTTGAATTCATAATAGTTTTTTCTCTAGCATATTTTTTAATATTCCGTAGACCTTGTATAAAACCCATTACTAATGCCTTTTCAGCAATATATTCGCCTAATTTTGGATTGATTCCAACATATATTTGTAAATTATCTTCTTTATAAACGCTTAATTCCACTCTATGACTACATTTTGTTTTTTTACCATTTATTTTAGATAATACAACTGTAGCCTCTTTATCGGCTAATCCACAACAACCCAACGATGGAGAATGTCCCATTATTTCTAATCCATCATCTTCTAAAACAATATCTGCAACATATGGTGTTTTACAATATAATGACGGACGTTTGATAACCAATCCTTGAACTGGTTTTTCGATTTGATATAACATAATTCTGACTCAGTTATAAATTTACAATTTGTTTCAATTTTTATAATTTTTTATATATTTATTTAAAAGTAAATATATAATAATTACAGAATGGTATATTTTGTATCAAAAGAAAATCAAAATTTGTTATGGAACGTTATTCATAATAATTCAACAATACAAATATTTTTAAAAAATATGAGTACTGATGATAAAAATCATTGGTTTCGAAGTATTATTGAGCATTTTTATAAAAAATATGGTCCAGTTGATTTATCATTTTATCAATTAAAAACTATAAATAAAGAAGTAATTATATACATAATACAATATGTACAAAAACAAAATAATCAAATCCAAAATCAATCATTATCCGATAACTTTCAACAAATACAAACTCCTGCCTATGAAAAGAACAACCGCGAAGAAGAATATATAAGTCAATTTGAAATGAGACAAAAAGAATACAATCAAATGCTTGAAAAAAAAGCTCCTGATGAAATTAATTTTAGTGAAAATATAGAAAAAGATACACCTATTCAAGATATGAAGGCTCTTATGAAAAAACATATTGAAGAAAGAGATATGGATATATCCTGGCAGAATCAAAATCCAAAATTAACTATAAATGAAGAACAAGTATCTTTAGAAACGAATACCATAGATGAAATAAAACACCAAATAAAAAATGAAAAAAGAAAAATATCATGGGAAGATGAAATAGATTATCACGAAAAATACATCACTTTGAAAGAAAATTATTCCATGTTATACGAAGATTACTTACAAATGAAAATGAATAAAATAATATAAAGTTATTTTAAATTAACTATTAATGGATATTTTACAAAATACTTTTTACATTAATTTAGAACACAGAACTGACCGTCTTGAACACGTACAAAATGAATTGAAAAAAATTGGAATTAATGGCGAACGATTTAATGCTATTAAAACTAAATCAGGTGCTGTTGGTTGCACATTAAGTCATATAAAATGTTTAGAGTTAGCGAAAGAAAGAAATTATGAAGAAGTGTTTATTTGTGAGGATGATATTACATTTACAAATCCCAAATTATTTTTAGAAAACTTACAAAAATTTTGCGATAATGATGATATCATGTGGGATGTATTGATTATTGGTGGAAATAATGTGCCTCCCTATAAACAATATTATGATTATTGCGCTAGGGTATTTAATTGTCAAACAACAACTGGATATATTGTTAAACAAGATTTTTACGATATCATTATAAAAAATTTTAAAGAAGGACTGTTTAATCTTATGAAGAATCCAGAAAATAAGCGTGAATATGCTATTGATATATATTGGAAAAAACTACAAATGGAAAATTTTTGGTATATGATTACTCCTCCTACTGTAACACAATATACAAATTATAGTGATATTGAAGGAAGAGAAACTCATTATGATAACTTGCTTTTAGATATGAATAAAGCATGGATGTTTAATTTTAATGAAATGATTTCAAAAAAATAAATATGTAATTATTACTATATATTTATTTATATATTAATCCAGGTAAGGTACTATTTGAAATATAATCTATACTCGCACCGCCTCCAGTAGAAATATGATGAAAATTATTTTCATAATCATTTACAAATCCGGCAGTATCTCCTCCTCCGATTATAACTTTAGCTTTACATGAGTTTAATAGGTGGATTAACATTTCTGAACCATTTTTATAAAAAGGGTCTTCACATATACCTAGACTGCCATTCCAAAATACAATATTTGATTGATTAATTAAACTGGCTAATGTATTCATAGATTGCGGGCCTATATCAAATATTTTATTACTTCCCAAAAGGTTTGTATCAAATAAATTACCAAAATATTTATGTTGTAAATCATTATAATTATTATTGACAAATCTAGGATTAACATTACCAAATCCGTCACTTGCATATATAATTTCAGCCTTATTACTGCTTATTTTATTAAAAAACTCTTTATTTTCTTCTATGCTGTTTAAATTATTACCTGCAACAAAAATATAATCAACTATTGTTGATAGTTTTTCCAACATAGGCATTTTATCACTTACTTTGCTACCACCAATAATTGCCGTCATAACACTACCATTATTTTTAAGTATCATATTAAAAGTATCTATTTCTTTTATAAAACAATAACCATAACAATGAATATCACTATTTATTCTTGTAATACTATAGTGTTCACGATGTGACGCCGAAAAAGCTTCATTACAGAAAATATCGATATGAAATTTAATTGCTTCGCTTTCTTTTGGTTTTGTTTCATAATCATGAAAGCGTACATTTTCCATTAAACATAATACTGAATCATTTGATAATATTTCATCATTTGTTGTTGAAAAACCATTTTCTAAGAAATAAATATTGTTTATATTTAAATACATCTTTAAAGTTTTCAAAAATATTTTTGTAGAATATTTTGAATCATAACCATAAGGTCTACCATAATGGGTCATTAAAATTAATTTTTTGGGTCTATCTAATAAGATTTTATGTATTGTCGGTAACGCGCTAGTTATACGATAATCATCTGTAATGATGCCGTCCTCATCAACTGGACAATTAAAGTCACAGCGAACGGCTACTATTTTATCAAAACAATCAATATTACTAATTTTTGTTAAAGATGTTTGATTGTTTTTATAAAACATCGTTTTCACCATTTTAATCATTTGAGCAGCATAAGACCATTCATTATCATACCAAAGAGTAAATTTTATACTTTTATCATCAATCTGAAAAGTAGAATAATAATCTACAATCGTAGGATGCTTTGTTCCAATAAAGTCACTGCTTACAAGTTTTTCTTTATTCACTATTAATACATCATTTTGCAGTTTTTCTAAATCGTCCAATATTTTCTCTTTGGTAATACTATTTTTAAAGGTCACATTGACATCAATCATAGAAACATTGGATGTGGGAATTCGAACAGATGTTCCTACTACTTTATTTTCTAAATCAGGTAATATGTATTTTAAACTACTTGTTGCTCCTGTAGTATGAGGTATAATATTATTGAAAATACTTCTATTTGTTCGTTTATTAAAATTAGCATTATCAACAACTGATTGCGAAGAAGTTGATGAATGAATAGTAATAAAATTAGTACTAACAATATTATATTTTTGTAATGTTTTCAAAAAAGGAGCTATACAATTTGTGGTACAAGATGCATTTGATATCACGTCTTCGCCATAGTAGTTACTATCATTTACGCCATAACAATATATAGGCGTAACACCTAAATCTTTTGGTGGAGCAGATAAACATATGTACTTTGCATTATGTTGTCTTGCTTTTTCTGTAGTTAAATATGCACCAGTAGTCTCTAATAAGTATTCAACATTGTTTACTTTCCAATCTATTTCCTCTGCATTTTTTGATTTAAATATAAAAATAGATTTCTTATTAATTCTTACAACATTTTTAGTAACAATGTCAACTACGTATTTCTTTTTTCCATGAATAGAATCATTATTTAAGTAATGTTCCAAATCTTTTATCTCTAAATTATTGATATTTATTGCTTTTATAGAAACATTGTCATCTTCAAATAACTGCATAAAACAACATTTACCTATACGCCCAAAACCATTTATTCCTACATTTATTGTACTCATATAAACTATTTTATAAAAATCATTTTAAATCGTTACATCATATTATTTGTTTGTCAATCGTAAAAAATTCGATAAAACAGATTTATTTTTTTTCTCGTATTCCATTGATTTTAATTTTGCATCGTATTCTTTTTGCATCATTTGCTGCTTATAAACAGCATTTTCTTGTTGTAATTGTCTTTCTGCTTCTTGTTTTTCCATAGGATTTAAAGATTGATTACCACGAACTCTAACAAATTGGTCAACAGAATTATATTTTGGAACTTTTTGATAATCATCCTCGCTCACTGTCAACACAGTTTCATCTTTATGCACTTTTCGTAAATCATCAAATTTTAATTTACTAAAAGGATCCGTAGAAATATAATCATCTTCATTTTCATAAATACTATTAGCAGATGAATTAGATGTCATTGTTTTTACTCCATTGTATTTTACTATTGAATTTTGTTGTTGTTTAATATTATCAAATACTTGTTTCATGTTTTTTGAATTTACCTGTTCTTTTATTTCATAACTACTATCAGTATTTGTAAACCATTGATTTTTATTAGGATCAGGTTTATTTGTCATATTTTCTTCAAATAATTGGTTAAATTTCTCTTGAAATACACCAGAGCCCATTTTATCCAAAGTTTTAGTTACTTGTTTGGTATTGGTTTCATCTAAAGAATTATGTTTATTTGCATCGTATACTTGAGAGTTATTTTGTTGGTCTTTATGTTGATTATTATAAAACTGAACTATTAATTCAAAAGCTTTTTTGTAGAATAAAAAGTATTTTGCATCCAATCCTGATTTATCTGGATGTGTCATTAATACTTTTTTTTTCGCTCGTTTTAAACTTTCCACATCAATATCGTATGTCAGTTCAAATAAACTTAGCAAATCTTGTAAGCTATACATATGTATATCTAAATTATGTGTTTTATTCATGATTATATATGAATGACAGAAAAACACATCAAAAATTAAACTATATAAATATATTTCTAGTAACTATACATATGGGTCTTCCTATTATTACTAAAATAGAAAATCGTAAGCAATTTCAAGAATATTTGGAATCAAATCCTGGAGTATTTGTTATTAAATTCGGTGCTCCTTGGTGTGCTCCTTGTAAAGTAATTGAAGATAAGGTTCATGATTATTTTGATGCTATGCCTGATAATGTACAGTGTGCTAATATTAACATAGACGAATGTTTAGATGTATATGGATTTCTAAAGACAAAAAAAATGATAAAGGGTATACCTGCTCTTCTAGCATATTTCCAGGGAAATGAACATTATATTCCCGATGAATTTATTGATGGAACAAAAGATGAAGATTTAAAACACTTTTTTACAACCGTTTTAGAAGAAGCAGAAGGTTAAATATATAATAACCGTTTCTTTTTTATAAGATAACTGTAAATGCTTTCTACATATTTATCTTCTTCACTTTTTTTTATAGTAAGGGGAATCATTATGTCTAATATATTAATAATATCTTGATTTTGTAAGACCATCGTACTAGTTCCACCCGATAAACGATTTATAATTGTTTCTATTTCATATAAATGGTTGGATGATATTTGATATTTCTTTAACATATGATAATTATAAAGATAATTATATAATATTTTCTGATAGCCAAACCATTCATAAAAACAATTTATATATATCTCATCTTGAAACAATTTTAAATAATTGTAAATACTCTTTTGTATTATTATTTCACTATTTCTTTCGAGTTCATTTGGTGCGTTTATAAATTTTAAAAAAGTAGCAATTACAAAATTATTTGGACTTATATAATGATCAAATAATTTAGGAAGCAAAATATCGAAAAAACCATCTATAAATATTGCATTTACATAGGTATTTATTATAATGCATCTACTACTTTCCTTTACTCTTTCATTTATATAATTAATGTGATCCAATCTTGATTCTTCACTAGAAATACGGTCAATCATAATAATTAATTGTTCATTTTTTTTCAAAAACTTAGGAAGTACTTGTACATTTGCATTTGTTTTTTCACTAACTCCGTTTATTTGTATATATTCCTGATTGAATTTCGAACCTATGGATACATAAATATATTTATAAGGAAAATTAGCTAACTCATTGCGAAAATTTTCTAAAAAATTATTCTCAATTAAACTTGTCATTGTGATTTTATATTATATTTTTTATTTTTAATTTTTACTCATATTCAATTTTTATAGGTAGACTAAATATAGAAATGGAAAATGAATATTCTTCAAAATTAGAAAAATTAACAAATAACTTTCAAAATTTAATACTATTTAGTAAAAAATTAGACCAAGAAAAGTTACTTATTAATGAACAATTGCAACATTTCAAAGATACACATTCAACTTTAACAAAAAGTAACAATAAACAAGTATTTATTTTCTGTTTGGATTCCTTTTTATTTCAATATAAAGTATTTTCCATGGAAATAAATAATTTAAATAAAATTCATTTAATGATTAAGAATCGTCTCTATTGCGATTATTATAAATTGTATAAAATGTTGTTAAAATATATTTCTTCTAATTTTGATGATTTAAAAATACGTGTAGATGATCTACCGATTGTACCGGTATATAAAGACCTTGAGCCTCTTTATGATTATGGTTATACAAATATTGAACTAGTTCATAATGTATTACTAGAATGTATAAAAAACATTACACTTATGTATTTAAAAAAAGAGGAAAATATTAGAGATTATCAAACAAAAACAAATGTTGGGTTTGGAATCTCTAATTTCATTAATACTATGAATCATGAAAAAGAAATTTTAAAAGGAAAAATAGACCTACATATTGATTATGTTGCATTTTTTAATATTTCACAATTTAAATATATGAGGCGTTTACACAATGTTTATAATGAATTTGATAAACAATTGAAAAATACAGTAAGTGAAGACCATTCGTTTTGTTTTGCAGATATTTTGAAAGAAAGTAATGAAGATATATTAATTTTAGATGAAATTAAAGACAGTATTCCAGAAAACAAAGAAAGTAATTTAGAAACAAAAGTAAAATTTGAAAGTGATAAAAATGTTGAAACAAAAGTAGAAGTTGAAAATAACGAAAAAGAACAAATCAATGAACTCATCGAAAGTAATAATGTAGATATACCCACATTTGAATCTATCGAAAACTCAAGTAATGGAGATGCATAATAAAATATTTAATTAACATAAAAATTTAAATACATATTATATAATCATGTATAATATGTCCAATCAAAAAAACGATAATGATAATTTAAATAATGATAATGATAATGATAATAAAGATTCTAGTGAAAATTCGTTAAGTGCTGCACAAGATAAAATTAAATTAGAATGGAGTCCAGAAAACGAAAATATATTGGTAGAATGGTGCGACTATGCACAATGTTATAAATGGTTAAATTCTCGCGCTCATGCAAAGTATTCTTATTGGCATGCTTGGTTTACTATTCCTGCCATTATTTTTTCAACTATTAGTGGTACTGCATCTTTTGCGCAAGGTAGTTTACCTCCAAACTATCAAGAATTTTCTCCCATGGTAATTGGTTCTATTAATATTATAGTCGGTATATTAACAACTATTCAACAATACTTGAAAATTTCAGAATTAAATGAAGCTCATCGCGTTTCTGCGTTAGCTTGGGATAAATTTGCTAGAAACATTAAAATAGAATTATCTAAACATCCAAATGAACGCGTAGAAGCAAGAATATTTATAAAGGTATGTAGACAAGAATTTGATAGATTGATGGAAACAAGTCCTGATATTCGAGAAAGTGTTATTCAAGAATTTAATAAATCCTTTGTAGGAAAAGAAGGAAGTAAGCGACAAAAACGTTTTGAATTATTAAGAAAACCTGACATCTGTGATAGAATCGTAAGTGTAAATGAAACAAGACATAAATGGTACAAACAACTAGAGGGACACGTCGAGGACCAATTTGACGATTTAGCTGATAATCAGGAGAAACTAATTAAGGAACAACAAGATTTGTTACAAGAAAAAAATAATGAATTACAATTATTTGCAGAAAAAGAAAAAAATAAATTAGAAAAACAAATTGAATTAATGAAAAGTACAAAACAAGAAACAGAAAAATTTGGTAATTTTAAACGACAACAACTTATATTAGTAGATACTTATATTAACTCATTTATAGATTTATATGAAAGGAAACCATTGAAAGAAGAAATATCTTCAAATATGGAAAGTACTGTAGAAACATCCATATTAAATGATTTTTTAGAAAATTATGATGAAGATAACTACGTATAAATTTTTATTGATATAAACTTGTAAATTATATCAATAAATTAGTTCAAAATGGTAAATAAATCCGTATTTTTTAACATATAATATTGTATTTCGTTCTCCTCAAATATTTCGTTATCCATATTCTCTTCACCTTCAAAATTCTCAATAAAACAAGCAAAACGAAATAACAAATTCATATTCTCGACCGACAAAGGTATGGAGGAGAACAAAAAAACCTTGTTTGACTTTTCAAATTCTACTTTTGGATATAATAATAATACACTCTCTTCATTCTGTTTTAATATGTTTTCATAACCACCATCTGTGTTTGATTTACATATATAACCTATTTTAGGGAACTGAACTTTTATTCCTTCAATCGTTTTCAATCTTTGTAAAAATACATACTTCTTAAATAGTTCTACAATATTTATATCAATATCTACATTTTTAACCATTTTTGTGTTTAAAATTTCATCAATAATTAAATACTCATATTCATCATTTAAATCAAATAATTCTTCGCTTATATCTATAAAAACAAATATATCATTATTGTTATTCTCTAAAAAACCTCGGTATTTTTCTTTTACCAAATTGGTATTAGTAACACTTTGATACAAATCTTCTATTTGATTATAAAAAATAGAATCTATATTGTTATCTGTATTTCTTGAAATAGAATCTATCATATTTCTCATTTCAACCTGTTTTGATGGAAAAACATAATTATTTTCTTTTTTAAAAAAATATTTTACAAATGGCAAACGTAATGTCATATCAATCTTATATAAGCATAAATGCATTTTATAATCTTTAAAATAATCTCGTTCATATTCTACTAAGTTGCTAAGCGTTTCATTATCTATATATGTAAAATCTAATAATTGGGTTTCATTTTTTATTCCTATCTCTATAATTTCTTCGTGTGTTTTACTTATATTATTATCATCTATTGTATCAATATTAGTTTGATTTTCTAAATGTTTTGTTGAAGCTTGATTCATAAAATTATCTTGAATATATTTTTTGTATTCACTTTCCTTGACAAATGACATATATATATTACCATGATAAGTTTTTTAATATTTTTTAAACTTATATAAAAAAATAATGATAATAGTATTATATATTACACCTATATAGCAGGTAGTTTTAGATATGTCTGACATTGATGTCAACTATGATGACAATATTAATTCCTACACCTTGGATGATTTTGATGATAGTTATAAATATACTAACGATGATTTACCTGATTATTCAGAAGACCCCATTGATGTAGAAGATGAAGAAAGTGTAACAACTGCAGGTACATTTTCTATCGCTGGTAAGAAAAAGAAACCAAAGAAAAAGAAAGTTGATAAGGGATACCGTAAATTTAAAACAAAAGATGGCAATGTTATTTATTTTGCTACCTCAATGATTCCTGGAAATTCAATTAGAGATGCAATTTACGGTCATTACTTTCATGAACATCCAGTTGGTAGTTGGCACGAATTATTATTTTTTAAAGTAGCTAAAACAGATAATTGTAGTACTCAAAATATAGATACTCTATTTTATGACAATCCAGAACAATATGAAAGTCATATGAATGTATCAGTTGATAACGGAACTAAAAATATTTGGGCTGAAAAATATCAAGCTGCTTTACAATATTTCAAGAAACAACAAGAACATGAGGAAGAAATGCAGCAAGAATATACTACTATTAAATAAAATATAAAATATAAAAATATAAAATATAAAAATAAATTATCTAATATAGTAGTATGTTTCTATCCATTTTATATCTTTTAACAACTAACCCAAATGATAATTTTTATACGAGAAAAACAAGTATTATTGATGTAAATATGAATTATGCAGATTATTTTTCAAAACCAATTAATCATAGTGCTGGGTATGACTGTCGCTTTATGCATCAGTCAATGAAAAGTTTAAAAGAAAAAGAAGAACTAGAAAGAATTAGCATTCATTTTAAAAAACAAAATTTATTGTTCCTTTTAGAGAATAATGATCTTAGTATTTTTGAAAAAATAGATTTAATAGAAAAATATGATACATTATCAGTGAATGTTAGCTCTAATATATTTAATGGTGGTTTATTAGACGACTGGGAATTTAATATCTAAATATTATAGATATTTTACAATTTTTCGTAATTATAGTATATAAAGTCTAAGTCATATACTTCATTAATTAATGTTATATTTTCTCTAGAAATATCTTTTATATCAAATTTTCTTTCTCTTTTCTTTTTGATATAATTTATATCAATTGAATATTGTTTCATTAAATCATTAAATTTATCAATTTCTTCATATTTAATTATAATATCTATTACTTGTTCTCCTTTTTCATTATGAGTATACAAATTTTGAGGTAAAAAATGATAAAAAGACAGGTCTAAGGTTTTTTTTTTATTTACCTGTTGGTTTATATAAATATTTAAATCTTCGTTTGTTTCCATATTTTTGGAAAATTTACCACCATATTTACATAAACATTCACTTATTATTCTATCATATGGATTTCTAACAATTGTGAATAATTTAGTATATTTTTTGTATGGATATTTGTCAAAAAATTGTAAAGGTAAATGCCAATATGGAGAATTTAATATGCTTAATGTTTTTGGTAATTTAGCCATACCTAAATATTTGTCATATTTACCCCAATTTAAATTTTGTTGCTTTCCTAATTCTTCTATATAGGTTCCTGATGTTTTAGTAATATGAACAAATTTTAATTTTTCATCAATATTCTTATATTGCAAAGTTTCATGAATGATTAATGGATAATTAGTAATCATTAACTGTTTACTTATATCATGGTTATATATTTTATTAATATAAATGCTAATTAAAAATAGTATAGAGTCTATATTGTTATATACTCTATATTATGTATCTTCTTTTTAGTTTTCTCTGTGTTTTATGTCCCGTACTTTCTTTTACAAAAACAACAAGGTTGTCTAGTACACTTAAAATGAACGATATATCTAGGTTACTTCCTTCAAATCAAATTCAACAAAGTTGGTTGAATGGAGTTGGAAAACCTTGGAGTTATGGTGATTTATTTGAATTATCTGCAAGTGATAAAATACAAGCCCTATCGATTACAAGTGATGGTAAAAATGCAATTGCTATTGATACTGACCATGTAACCGAAGTAGCTGCATCTAATTTACATGTGATTAAACTGTTTCCTGAAAATGTAGATTCTCTTCTTCAAAGTTTAATCGCAAATCATGTAAATGTAGATATTATTGATATACCTAAAAATGAATTATTTGAATTTTTTGGAAAAGTTGGTGAAGCATTTTACAATGTTGGTATTTATTATTTTGTCATTACATTTGTTATTAGTATTTTGACTCGTTTTGGACAAAATTCTGGTCTTGGACCGGGAAATTTGATGTCACCATTAAACAATAAAAATAATTTAATCGACGCAACAACATTAAATACTACTTTTGCAGATGTAGCTGGTTGTGATGAAGCCAAGTTCGAGTTGATGGAAGTAGTTGATTTTTTGAAAGACAAAGAAAAATATGAGCAAGCCGGTGCAAAGATACCCAAAGGTGTTTTGTTAGAAGGTAATCCTGGTACTGGAAAAACATTATTAGCTCGCGCTGTAGCAGGAGAAGCAGGTGTTCCATTTTTAAGTGCTAGTGGCTCTGAATTTATTGAATTGTATGTGGGTATAGGAGCTTCGCGCGTACGCAGTCTATTTGAAAAAGCAAAAGAAAATGCCCCATGTGTAGTATTTATTGACGAAATAGACGCGGTAGGTAGAAAGAGAGGTGCAGGTATTGCGGGAGGAAATGACGAACGCGAACAAACTCTCAACCAGATTTTGACTAACATGGATGGCTTTACAACTACTGATGGAATTGTCGTGGTAGCAGCTACAAATCGTATTGATGTGCTAGATTCTGCATTAACAAGACCAGGACGATTTGATAGAAAAGTGAAAGTAGGGTTACCCGACAGCATTGGCAGAAAGCGTATTTTTGATGTACATTTTAAAAATAAAAAGTTAGCTAGCGATTATAATTTAGATGAACTGGTAAGTTTAACGCCAGGATTTTCAGGTGCAGATATTGCGAACTTAGCTAATGAGGCAGCCATTTATTCTGTTCGCGCAAACAATACAAAAATTACTCAACAAAATATCTTGGATGCATATGAAAAAATCACTATTGGTATTCCTTCTACTACAAATAATCAAGAAGATGAAGAAGTAGATTTGGTTGCTTATCATGAAATAGGCCATGCATTTATGGTATCTCTTTTTAACGACATTTTCGATTTACGAAAAATTACAATTAAAGAGAATAAAAATGGTGCTGGTGGATATACTTTGTTTACACCAAAAGAAAGATTCCAAAAATACGCAACAAAACGCTCTGTTTTGGCCAATCTAATTATTGCTTTAGGTGGAAGAGCAGCGGAGGTATATTTGTATCGTAAGAAGAATGAAAAAGTTGAGTATGATTCTTACATTTTTGATAACTTTAAAGATTTAGATATCACCACCGGTGCTGTTGGAGATTTAAAACAAGCCAATGAACTTGCTAGAAAATATATTACAGAATATGGTTTTGGTGATAATTTATGCTATAATAAAAATACAAATGAAAATATGCCGTTCCTTGGTGGAGATATGTCAAATCAAGGAAACAAAATAAGCGATATTAAAAAATGCGATATTGATACTCAAGCCGAATATTTAATTGATTTTGCTTACCGTAAAGCTTTAGAACTAATTTACTCTAATGCTGACATTTTTGAAAGCCTTGTAACCCTATTGAAAACTGATAAAATTATTCAAGGGAAACAAGTATATGATTTAGTCGAAAAAATTAAAAATAAACCAAATGATATCTAAAAATAATATATAATGATAATATAACTATCATCATTATGTACGAACAATCTATTCCCTTTACCGCTTATGCTCTTATTAGTATTACTAGTTTAGTAGTTACTTATTCATATATTACTACTAATCAAGAACAAGATAATGACAATAATAATGAAGTAAATAATAGTGAAATGGAAAAAGAAGAAGAGAGTCAAATAAACAGTGTTACTTCTATTACGGGTACTGAAGTAAACCCAAATTTGGGAGAAAATGTCCCTAATTTCGGCGGAAAAAAAACAAAACGAAAAACACGCAATAAAAAATACAAAAATACAAAAATGAAACGACGTAATCTAACAAACAGTCGCAAATAATTCTTTTTCTAGTTCTTCATATTCTTTTAATAAACGCTGTTTTTCTAGTACATTATAAAATGGAATAATATTATTTATAATATTCCTACTTCTTTGCTCTCTAGGGACATGTCGTTTTATTTCCCAATATTGATTATTTTCTTCATCATAAACTAGGTGCATTATTTGTGTAGTATACATTTTCTCTTTTAAAAGCATTGCTAAAGTAGAATCGTACAATTCTAAAGTAATGAAAGCAAAATAATACGGATACCCATTTTCATTGATTTTTCTATACATATCAATGTAAATGACATTTCCTACATTTAAATAATGGAAAGAATCTTTCACATCATTTTCATTTACAGTTCCTAAAATACGCGGGATGTAAATATCAATCGTTTCTTTCATTTTATAGTAATTACTTATTTGGTTTATATAAAAAATAATTAATATTAATCAATTTTTATATTTTTTCCAAATTTTCTATATTGGATTGTTTTTTGAAATAATCTACCAATTCATCATTTTTGTAATCATGTATATAATAAATATTTTTAATTCCAGATGCACATAGAATTTTCATACAATTTACACACGGATAGTGAGTAATATATGCATCCGCATGATGACAACTCACACCTCTCTTTGCACAATCTGTTATTGCATTTTGTTCTGCATGAACAGTTGCTTGTTCATGATTATTTACAACTTTTGATATATGTGGGCAACCTGGTAAAAACCCATTGTAACCTTGAGCTATAATTCTATTTTCTTTCACTAAGATGCATCCAACTTGTAAACGCTCACATGGCGACCTTGTTGCCGTAACAATTGCTATTTGTTTAAAATAATCTTTCCAAGATGGACGTTCCATTATTATCTAAAAATTGATATTATTATTATATACTATTATAATTTAGAATGTTTCATCAATTAATTAGAATGAAAGAAAAATCCAAAGATGATTTAGACCTATTTATGGAAACAGCAGTAATTAGTTTTCGTCCATATCGTAAGTATCATTCTATGGATGCCAAGACATTTTATATTAGTATCCCTAAACCCCCTTTAACTAGGTCCCAAATAGGACAAATTCAACCACTTTCTAAATAATTACAACTACTTCATAAAATTTAGTTATAACTTTATAAACTATATAAATAAGATTACTAATATAGTTTATATGAGTACCGATACTAAAGATGCTATTCCAGAAAATTTTAAAACGTTAGTTAAAGATTTTATTGATGATCTTACTAATGTGTTTCCAGAATATGATTTTTATTGGTCAAAATGGGGAAATACTGATATAACAAATGAAGAATTAAAAGAATTATTAAATCATTGTGCTAAAGTATACCCAGAGCGCTTTTTTGATATATTGTATCAAAATGAAGATATTTTTGCAGAGAACAGTGATATAAATACATATTTTTTACCCAGAATGGATTTTAGAATACTATTTAACAGTGAAGGCTTAAGTGAGAACTCAAAAAAAGTTTTATGGAAGTATTTGCAACTTATGTTATTTACTGTAGTGGGTAGCGTTGATGATAAGAAAAGTTTTGGAGAGTCTGCCAACATCTTTGACGGAATCGATGAAAATGTATTGCAAGAAAAACTAGAAGAAACTATGAAAAATATTGGTAACGTATTTGAAAAAATGGATACTTTAAAACAAAAAGTAAATGAAATGGAAGGTACTACCGAAGATAATCAAGAAACAAATACTGGTGAAATACCAAATCCGCGTGCAGCATTTGAAAATTTACCAAATATGGAGAATCTTCAAAGTCACCTGAAACAGTTATTTGATGGAAAAATTGGTAAATTAGCAAAAGAGTTAGCTGAAGAGGTTGCAGATGAATTTAAAGATGTTGTTGGTGGAGATGATGAAAATCCACAAAATATGATTAAAAACCTTATGAAAAATCCAAACAAAATAAAAAATTTGATGAAAACTGTTAGTGGTCGATTAGATGAGAAAATGAAAAGTGGTGAAATTTCCAAAGATGAATTAATGAAAGAAGCAGGACAATTTCTAAATGAAATTAAAAAGACAAGTGGTGATGCAGGTGTAAATGAAATGTTGCAATCAGCTATGAAAAATATGGGTGGATTAGGAAAAAACGCCAAAATTAACAAGAGTGCGTTGAATAGATTGATGAAACAATCAGAGTCAAAGGAAAAAATGCAACAAAAAGCAAATGTTCGTAAGCAAGAAATATTACGTCAAAAAGAAAAAGAAAGAAAAGAAGTTTTTGAACGTATCCGTGAACAAAATCGTTTAAAAGCACAATTTAAGTTAGAACAAAAAGAAAACCCAGACAACTTTGTTTTCTCATTAGATGGTGAAGATGTACAAGAAAAATCATTTGTTCACCCAGATTTAATTGCTGAAATGAAAAAAGAAGAAGAAGAAGAAAAAAATCAAGAAACCACTAGCAAAAAGAAAAAGAAGAAGAAAAAGAAGAAAACAAATGTTACTAGTACTGAATCTGCTAGCATTAGTAATGACTAATCTGTTTTACAGCCAGACGATTCAATATCCTCTATAATTTCTTTTGTAATATCACTAGTCGATGTAATATATTTATCTGGATAAATAGCATGTATAAATGCTTTGATACTACCTTTGGCTAATTTTACAGAGAGAGACATAGAAAACCAAAAATGACTAAAATAAGTCATACATACTTGCTTCGGGTGTTGAAATAGATAATTCATTAATATATAAATAATTTATATATTATTGTTTTTAATTAATCATTTTTTATTTATTCTCTCCTTCTTGTTTGATATATAGGATTTAAATTGTGTCCTAATATATTAACATTATTTAATTTACATAAGACTGACCATACACTTTGGTCATGTCTATGGTCTCTAAATCCTTTGAACTGTACTTCTTTTTTGTATTTATCGTGAACCCGTTTATCACCAACAAAATATTCAGGGTTTTCTAAAGCTAAATTAAACCAATTTTGAATTATTTTTACACTCTCTTCACATTTACGTATTATAATAACACCTGCTTGACATTGTTGAGTATGTGTTATACTTTCATCTTTTTCTACATTAAAGTGTTTAAATATTTGTACTAGGTTATACATATATTCTTTTCGCTCGTTAAGTGAACCTTGTGTAATAAATGTTGCTATACCACTTGGACATACTTCTTTATCTTGAACTAATTCAAATAAATGTTTAAATTTATTCACTACATCAAGACGTTCCGAAAATATTTGCATACCACAATCATTATAAAATAATATGTCATCATTGTTTAACTTAGATAAAGTTTTATGTATTATATATGGTTTCCACATGTACCAGTAAAACCCTCTACCTGTACCCCATTTTTTATCGAATTTACTAGATATTGTTTTGAACGGTTCTTCTTCACATATATTTTCTGTTTCTACAATTACATTGTCAAATAAACCTATTTTTTCAGCCTCTTCCTTTATTCTTTTTCTAGATTTTATAAATCTTTCATTGCCAAAAGATAAAAATTGTTTCATTTGTAATATTAAAATATTATTTATTCAATAATTAAACTGTATATCCGTATTTCTGTAAATTATTTGAAAAATAATTTGATAAATAAATATTATCAGTAGGTTTCTTGTTTAATATACAAAAACGATAATCTAATACAAATGATGACCAAGTACTTCTTAAATGTGTATGATTAGGTTTTGCATGTATTCCTCCAGAATATATAAATGTATTAGAATGACTACATATATATTGTTCTATAAATGATTCTAACTCGTCATTTTCACTGTTCACTTGTAACATTTTACATTCTTTTAATTCACTTTGCAATATCTTTCTTTGATTATTTGTAGCAATAAATACAGGCATATCATGTTCCTTGGTCAAATCATCTATTAATGTTTTAATATCGGATTCATTATATAATTTATTTACTTGTTTAATATCTCCACTAGCATAATCTTGATATCTGAGATGCAAAGATATAAATTGTTCACCTAAGTTTTCTTTAATAAACTTATCCCCAGCCTGTTTTATTTTATCTGAATAGTCAAATTTACTACATACCTCTTTATACGGTTCAATTAATTGTTTATTAATATTACATGTATCACATCCATTCCAAAAGCAAGTAGAAATTTGCAAATTATTATATAAATGTGAAATTAGTAAATATTTATCAGAAGATTCTAATATTTTCATCTCATTCTCATTTGAAAATCTATTTTTACATATACGTACTTTCTTACATTTATCATTAAATAACTTTTCCATTCTTAATTTTTCTCCAATGTCTTGTTGTCGTGTACATTGTATAATACACTTACTATCTTCTATTTGCTGAATATTATCTACTAAATTATTTATCTTTTCATTGTTATAATTAAAAACTTCATTAAAATTCCAATATTTTATTTCTTTGTCGTTCCTTCTGTAAGTTCTATTTAATGTATAATGTTGAATAATTGGTGGAAATATAAATTCTCTATTTAATACTTTTGACATTATTAATCCTTCTTTAATACCTTCAATTTGGTTCCCGGGACCACCATCACAACTAATTATGCTTAAAAATTTGTCTTCATCATTATTTTCAACTATGTTTATAAATATATTTTCTTCTGTATTCTTTCTTATTCCACTTAATGTATGTTTTTCTTTCGGCCATGACGCAATATTTGTACGTTTGTTTAATAGACATGTTTTTTCATCCCAAGCATATAATCTACCTTTCCATTTACTACTTGGATGAGACGGTTTATGCCATGTAAAATATTTTTTATCATCATATTTATTTAGTTCATTATATACATCATTATAATAAATAAATGTACCAATATAATTCGATTCATAATACGGAATTTTACTATGTACTGCGTTTAAATTATCTTGTACATTCCAATTATTATTTTTAATAACTTCACTTTCTAAAGCAGTCTCTGTTATTGTATTATTATTTTTATGTTTTGCATATTCTAAATTTTCAAGTAATACAAAATTATTATAACCATTTTTTACTTTTTTTAAATTCCAACCAGTTTCATCAAATAAAAAAGCTTGTAGTACATATCTTTTACCTTTTGTTACTGGTAAAACTTCATGCAGTAATTTAGCATCAAATATTACGGCACATCCTTTTCCAATTTTATACTTTAAATTATTATTTGGAAATACCAATTCCCCTCCTTCATAATCGCGGGGGTTGGATAATCCAATAATTATACTCATTCTTCTATGACATGAATAACTAGTCCAATCGGTATGTGCATCTCTGAATGCTTTTTTGTCGTCATCACCATTATAATATAACAATCTCCATCTTTCTCTTAAATTACATTTACAATCTGCTTTATTAATTAATGGTTTGTCTATTACACCACATTCTCTTGTATCTAGTGTATAATCAAGTCTTATTTTGTGTTGCTCCTGAACAATTTGCGAATTACCAATACCTTGAGTAGCCTTGTAAAAATGTTTAGTTTGAATTATATTATTTAAATATGAATAATACTCTTGGTCTAGAAAACCATTCATAATTTTTATTGAATATGGTGCTATCCATGGATCTTGTGCCATTTATAATGAAATAAAAATATATTTTTTCTAATTACTATAAACGAATGATTAGATTTAACAATTGAGAAAAAATAATTTTATAAGAATTATATATATGAAATTTTTATTTGACAAAATTAAAACAAAAAAAGGTGGAAAAAAATTAAAAAACAAAACAAAAATAAATACTAAAAAAAAGATAAATATAAAATCTAAAAAAAATAACAAAAAAAAGGTAAAAAAAAATAAGACGCCAAAAAAAGTGTTATTTAAAAATCTAAATGAACCGGTTTATTACGAAAAAACCTTAGAAACAAATTTAGAAAAAGATACTTCCAAGAAACCTAAATTAGTTCTTATTTATGCAGAATGGTGTAGTCACTGTCAAGCTATGAAACCTAATTGGGATGAAATGAAATCAGGGTTATTAAATGATAATATTTATAATACAAATGATATTATTGAAATCGAAAGTAATGAGCAAGAAGAAGAATTACCAAAAATTAATCATTTAGTAACAAACGGCCCAAAAATTAATGTAAATGGATATCCTACCATGGGAAAAATTGTAGAAGGTGGTTTCAAACAATATATTGGTGGCCGAACGACTGTTGATTTACTTAATTGGGCAAAAGCCAACTAATTACTTATTATTTTATTAAATAAAATAATATATAATAAAATATTATGTTAATAAAACCAATCCTATTAAAGCATCTAACAACTACTTTAATAGGACCACATGGTATCACAGACATTATACACGCAAATAATACCAATAATCTTCCCGAGATATCACAAACATATGGAACTGTAATTGGTTCCACTTTATTATTGTCCCAGGGAAATATGACACCAATTGTTGATATTATATTTTTTATAGCATCTATTATTCATTTTCGTCGCGACATGCCTGAAATTAAATCTATTCCAAGATACTTTTGGAGTACATCTTTACTTTTATCTACTATAAATTACTGCCCAGAACTATTTATAGTTTATATGTTAACAATACACATACCGCATCATTACAGTATAAACTGGGAATATATGAAACAAACACCTAAATTCAGTGTGTTGCTTTTAGTTGTTACAAGTACTTTAATGGGTATTATTGGTAACTCTTTTGAACCGGGTGAAAATATGGAACTAATTATCACAATTACGAAAGGCATTATTTTAAGTCATATTGCATATGAAGAACTATATATCTTTACACCTTTGAAAATTTAAAACATTGACTTTCTTTATTAAATATTATATAAATATTTTTCATATAATGGTATTAAATTAGAATTATTTAATATAAATTCACTAGATATTTCATTTTTTTTCTTTTTAAAATTTTGATTATTATTATTTTTATTGTTATTATAAGAGTCTGTATTTAATGGAAAGTTAATATTATTTTTAATTTCTAGTCCTTTATTTTTAATTTTTAATAATGTTTTATCAAAGTCATTTATTAAATCTTCATATCTAATAAAAATATAATTTTTTACTTTATTTGGTAAATCTTCAAGCAACCATTTTATCTTAGTATGTCGCAATTCAAAAATATTTTTATATCTTTTTCCTGTATAAATATTTCTATCGTTCATCAATTCTTTACTATAAGTACAGTATCCATGGTCATGGTCATTTATACTGTAAAATTCTTTATTCAAAAATTTATCTATTTTTTCTTCTTCTGACATATTTGTTATATACCTTAATCGTAAATGATGTTTCTCTCTATAAAATGAGTTTATCCAATCAGGTAAATTTCTAACAATACATATAAAAAGGGTATCATCAGACTTTTTCAATGCATCATCATGAAATCCAAAAAAATGTTTCGAACCGTATTCTTGAGTTCGAGTTTTTACATCAAAATTAATATTGATTATATTTTCTAAATAATTAGTTCCTGAACATCTCTCTCCATAAATTGCATATTTTCTTAACATATACAGTTTATACATAATATTTTTATACGAAATTTTTATTATGTCGACGTTTTAAATGTTCAAAGGTGTAAATGATGAAATGTGTAAAAATGATGTAATAGAAAATTGATTGATAAAATACAATATATTTTATCAATATAATAAACATTAATTTGGTACTATAAATATGCCCAGTAAGAAAATTGTAAAAAAGAAAATATCTATAGTTCGTTCGTTTCGCTTATTAGATTTTCATATTTACGATGAATCAAATAAAAAAGATAGCGATTCTGGTTCAGATGAAGAAACTAAGAAATATTCGAACGAAGATGATAATATGTTTGTAATTCAAATGTTTGGAGTAGACGAAAAGGGGAAAACCTGTTGTTTATATATTAATGATTATCAACCATTTTTCTTTGTAAAGATAAATGATGATTGGAGTCAATATATGGTAAATTCAATGGTAGGTTATTTAAAAGATACAGTAGCAGGGAGATATAAAAATTCTCTTGTTTCTTTTAAAGTTGTAGAGCATAGTAAATTATATGGTTTTTCTGGAGGAAAAAAACATAAATTTGTAAAACTTACTTTTAAAAATAGTACTGCTATGAATAAATACAAGAATATTTGGTATGATTATGTGAAAGACAAAAAAGACAGTAGTAAATCTATCAAAATGAAAAAAAATATTGTATTTGATAAGGTTTCTTTAGAATTATACGAGAGCAATATTCCCCCTTTATTGCGATATTTTCATATCTATAACATAAGTCCATCAGGTTGGATATCATTTAATAGCAGCAAAATGACAGAAATTCCAACAAAAACAACTACTTGTAATTTTGAATATACTTGTTCATTAAAAAATTTAGAACCTTTACCAGAAAAAGAAACTGCTGTTCCTTATAAAATATGTAGTTTTGATATTGAGGCAAGTAGTAGTCATGGAGATTTTCCTGTACCTATTAAAACCTATAAACGTCTTGCAACAAATATAATTGATGTTTTCATAAAACAACAACGATTTCAAAATCTAACCGAAGAGCAATGTAAAGAGTTTTTGAAAAGATGTTTATTATGTGGGTTTAATTATGGTTCTATGGAAGATATAGATTTAGTATACCCAAAATTACCTCCTTCTAAACAAAAAGTCTTGTCATTAATAGAGAAACTATTAACAAAATCTTTAGAAAATGCAAAGAAAGATACAGACGAAGACAATAGTGATTTATTACAGATAGATAGTTTATTTGAAGCTATGAAAGATAGCCATCAAAATAATATAGAAGGTTCAGCAGAAGCAAATGGTGAAGAAATAGATAATTCTCTCGAATATACAAGTTATTCAAAAAAAAAAGAAACAAAAATTAAATTAAAGAAAAGTACAAAGATAACTGATATATTATTTAGTGACCAATATACACGAGATGAACAAATTACAATTTTAGATGAAGTATTGACATTATTATTTCCGAGGTTAAAAGGAGATGAAGTTACTTTTATTGGTTCCACATTCATGAAGTATGGTTCAAAAGAGCCATATTTAAATCATTGTCTAGTAGTAGGAAGTTGTGATGATGTTGAAGGTGCCGAAATAGAATGTGTAAAAACCGAAGAAGAGATTCTAACTAAATGGACCGAACTAATTCAACAAGAAAATCCAGATATTATAATTGGTTATAATATATTTGGCTTTGATTATGAGTTTATGTTTAGACGTGCTCAAGAAAATTACTGTGATAGAGAATTTTTGATGCTTTCAAGAAAAGTAAATGAAATATGTGCTAACGAAGAGAGAGATAGCCCTGGAAAATATAATTTGGAACACACTAAAATTCAAATTGCAAGTGGAGAGTATGACCTTCGTTACGCAAAAATGTCAGGAAGATTACAAATTGATATGTATGCATATTTTCGCAGAGATTTTAATTTATCCTCTTATAAATTAGATGATGTAGCTGGACAATTTATTAGCGATAATGTTAAAAAAGTAGAATATATACAGCATGAACAATATGGACCATGTACAGAATTATATAGCAATAATCTGATGGGTCTTCATATTGGCGATTTTATTCATATTGAATTGATTGGTTTTACAGCTGATTATTTAAATAATGGACAAAAGTTCAAAGTATTGGATATTGAGTTTGAACGTGAAGAAAATGATAAAAAATACAATGTCATTTTGATTGGTGGTCATCATGAATTAGAAAAAGGTAAATCTATTAAATGGGGTATGGCCAAAGATGATGTATCTCCTCAAGATATTTTCCGTTTAACGAATGGTGATTCTGCAGATAGAGCAGTGGTCGCCAAATACTGTATTCAAGATTGTAACCTAGTTCATCATTTAATGAATAAAATAGACGTAATTACTGGTTATGTTGAGATGTCACGTATTTGTAGTGTTCCTATTAGTTTCTTAGTATTTCGCGGTCAAGGTATTAAACTTACTAGTTTTGTAGCTAAAAAATGTAGAGACAAAGATACATTGATGCCGGATATAGAAAAACCGTTCAACGCAGAAGGTTATGAGGGTGCCATTGTGTTACCACCAAAGTGCTCTATGTATATGGATAATCCAGTTGCCTGTGTTGATTATTCATCTCTGTATCCTTCTTCTATGATTAGTCAAAATTATTCTCATGATAGTAAGGTTTGGTCAAAAGAATATGATTTACGAGGTAATCTTATTAAAGTAACTGGTGAACAAGATGAAGAAGGTAATTTCATTTATGATAATTTGCCTGAATATCAATATATTGATATTGAGTTTGATACTTATAGATATATTCGTAAGAGTGCAACAACAAAAGCAGAGAAAACAAAAGTAGGAAAAATGATTTGTAGATGGGCTCAATTTCCTGATAATAAAAAGGGAATTATGCCGTCCATTTTAGAAGAACTATTGAAAGCAAGAAAAGATACACGTAAAATGATTAAAACCGAAAAAGACCCGTTTATGCAAAATATTTTAGATAAGCGTCAATTAGGTTATAAGGTAACTGCAAATTCCTTGTATGGACAATGTGGTTCTAGAACTTCCACATTTTATGAAAAAGATGTAGCAGCATCTACCACAGCCACAGGTCGTATGATGATTATCTATGCAAAACGTATGATTGAAGAAGTATATGGTAATGAAATTGTTGAAACAAAAAATGATGGAAAAGTAAGGACTCGTGCAGAATATATATATGGAGATACAGATTCAGTATTCTTTACATTTAATTTAGAAAATCCTGAAACTGGCGAAAAAATTCGTGGACAAAAAGCACTAGAACTAACGATTGAAATCGCTCAAGAAGCAGCAAATTTATGTACACAATTTTTAAAAGCACCGCAATGTTTGGAATATGAAAAAACACTCATGCCGTTTATTTTACTATCAAAAAAGCGGTATGTTGGTATGTTATACGAAGAAGACCCAAACAAAGGATATATGAAGTTTATGGGCTTGTCTTTAAAAAGACGCGATTCATGTGATTATTTAAAAGATGTATATGGAGGTATTTTGAATATATTGATGAAAGAAAATAATATATCTAGAGCAATGGAATTTTTACAACAATCACTAGATGACCTTATCAAAGGAAAAGTAAGTATGGATAAATTAGCCATTACAAAAGCTCTTCGTGGATATTATAAAAATCCTCAACAAATAGGCCATCGCGTTTTAGCAGATAGAATTGGTGCACGAGACCCAGGTAATAAACCAAAGCCAGGGGATAGAATGAAATTTGTATTTGTTGTAAATGATAAACCAAAAGCCCTGATGGGTGATAAAATAGAAACACCAGACTTTATTACTCAAAATGAATTAAAAATAGACTATAATCATTATATTACAAATCAATTAATGAAACCTTTACAGCAACTGTTTGGATTGTCATTAGAACAGATTTGGGAATTGCAAAATAAAAAATCAGCAATTAAGACATATATAAAAGAAATGGAAAAGTTAGAAAAAGAATATACTGACATGGAAGAATTCATGAAGAAAAAAGAAAAGTATTGTGCAGGAAAAATTAAAGTATTGTTGTTTGATAAAACATTAACAAAAATATATAACGAAAAACACGGTATTCAACAAATTACGAATTTCTTCGTTAAAAAATAATAAAAATTTTATCATATTATTTAAATAAATTTTTTTTATGGAAAATTTATCAGATGATGAACTTAGCGAAGAACCTAATCTTTATTTATCGAATGATGTAGACCAGATGACAATGGAATTATTGATGAATAAAAATTCCAAACATAAATACAAATCAAAAATTAACCCCGAAAATAAACTTATGTACATAGACCAGAACAATGAATTATTGAAATATAAGAGTCAAATTTTAGAAATAACTGAACAAAAAATAAATGATAGCCATACTCAAATAAATGGAGACCTAGATACTATTTTTGATGCCTATGTTTTAGCTTGTATTCGTCATTTTAAACAAAAAGAAATAGAACATTCTAATTTATTTAATGAAGAACCAATGGATAGTAAACTTACGCAACCAAAAGTAAAAAAAACAAAAGACCCTTTTTCACTTTGGACTGACCAAAAAGTATATCGTAGAGATTACTATGATAAAAGTGATGATGAAATTTAAATATCTAAAATAATATCACATACATATATATATGGAAAAAATAAAAGGTACAATTAAAAAATATATAAGCGGGAAACGTCGCACAAAAAAAATAAAACCTATAAATTGTCATCCTAATGCAGAAAAAGATAGTTTAAAAAGTAGACCAACATGCATGACAAGTAAAATTATTAAAAAAATAAAAGAAGATTATAACAAGACTCATGATGATAAAATTAATGAAAATAAACCCTCATTAATATGGGATGCTCTAAGAGAAAAAATAAAATCTTGTGACCGTGAAGATTGTTGGTTAAATCAGATACAAGATGAAAAATTAAAACAAAAATTCATGGAGTCTTTATTTGCACCATTTCATCCCGATGAATGGAAGCAAAATCCGTCTGCTTGGTTAAGTAATCATGATATATTTAATGTATTATCGCAATATGAAAAAGCATATTCAGACTTTCGTTTTATTGGGCCAACCCCAATTGATTTTGAAAGTGTACCACAAACATATGATGATGTATGTGTTTGGAAAGACCTATGTAAATTTTCATTACAGAAAGAGGTAAATAAAGGATTTAAGAAAATTGGAGTAATATTTAATTTAGACAAACATACCGGTCCAGGAACACATTGGACTTCTCTTTTTATTGATGTCACTGACAAATTTATATTTTACTTTGATAGTGCTGGTGATTCACTTCCGACAGAGGTTAAAAAATTAGTTGAAAAAGTTATGCAACAAGGTTTAGAATTAACGCAACCTACAAAATTTACCTATTACGACACACATATGCTTGAACATCAAAAAGGAAATAATGAATGTGGTATGTATTCTTTATTCTTCATTATAACTATGCTAACCAATAAAGTAAATAATAAAAAATTTAAAAATATGAAACAAAAATTAAATTATTTTACAAAAAATAGAATCAATGATAAATTTGTTTTTCAAAAACGAAAGCAATACTTTAATGAAGAATAAAATATATACATAATATAACTAGAATATATTATGTCTGACAAAGATACAATTCGAGAACCTTACAAAAAAGAATTTAAGATTGAAATTATAGATAAAGATAGCGAAGAAGGCGTTATAAAAAGGTTAAAACAAGAAAAAGGTGTGAAAATAGATGATATCAGTGACCGTACATTTGAGAACAAACTTTTAGATTCATGTTATAAATATAATATTCCTGATTTTTCAAATTTTTTTGGGAATATTTTAAACGACCTATTTAAACCTAGCAAAAAAGACAGAGAAATAAAAACAAAGTTACAATTTTTTAAAAGTAATAAACCAAATAATCGCGGTTCTTATATTTCTGATTTCCGTATTTCTGTAAACAATGAAGAAATGCCTTTTTCTAGTTTGGACCAAGTAGATTATTTTTTAACAAACTATATTGGTTTTGTTGAAAATGAAAAAAAAAGTGACAAAGACCCTACTAAAATTAAAGACCCTGAACTAATTAAAAAAAAATTTTTTAATAAAATAGAAAAAGAATATAGCCATTTCCCTGCGATGATTGACCGTGATATAAAGGAAGATATCGATAAGGAGGAAAAAGATACAAATGAAAAGAAAAAAGTAGATGCTGCAGGAGCTGGAGGAAAATCACGAAAATATAAAAAACGCAACAATAAAAGTAAAAAAAATAAAAAAACAGGTAAATCAAGAAAAATGCGAAAAAACTAATAGTTTAATATAAAAATCATATTTATAATGTAATATATATATGACTTACAAAAAACGAATAATGTTTAAAGGTTTCTGGAGAAATTTTAATAAAAAAAATAATATATTCACAAATATTTTAAATATGAATAATACGGATTTTGAAATAGTTGATAAAGACCCAGATATTATTATTTTTTCTGTGTTTGGTCAAGAACAATATCGTTATAATATTGATTTTTCAAAAAGAAATATATTTTATACTGGAGAATCATACTTATATTTAGACTACAATACGCCTTTCATAAAAAATATTGAACTTAATTTAACAGTTGAACATAGTACACAACATAATAATATTCGATTCCCTATTTGGTTAGCTTTTTATATTGGTAAATACGGTAGTATTTTTCAAAGAAATAATGTAAATTTCTCTCATGAAACCTTAACACTAACAAAAAAAAACACCAATGATTTTTGTTGTTTTGTATATTCAAACAATATAGATTTTAGAAATAACTTTTGCAAAAAACTATCACAATATAAAAAAATAGATTGTGGCGGAGATTGTTTAAATAATATAAACGAGAAAGTAAAAGATAAAATACAATTCCAACGAAAATATAAATTTTGTATTGCTTATGAAAATACTATACATGACGGCTATACAACAGAAAAAATATTTCAATCTTATTTATCAAACTGTATACCTATTTACTATGGTTCGAAATCTGTAGCATTAGATTTCAATCCTGAAACATTTATAAATGCGCATGATTTTAACAATGATGAAGATTTAATTGAATATATTAAAGAAGTAGATAATGATGTAAACCTATATAATTCTTATTTAAACAAACCTATTTTTTCTAAAAAATGGCTTGATATTTTGAACGACCCCGAAAACACATTTTTTAAAACTATTTCACAGAAAATATTACATATGAATTTGAATATTATTATTCCAGTAAGAAATAGAGAAGAAGAATTAAAGGAAATAATTAAAAATTTATCAGAAATTTTGACAAAACAAAATATAATTTTTCATTTTTTTGTCATATATCAAAATGATAATAAACTATTTAACAAAGGAATATTAAATAATATAGGATTTTTATATGCAAAGGATAAAAATACTTGCAATAATTTTTTATTTAATGATGTAAATGTGTACCCTCGTTCGCCTGAAATATACAATTTTAACTATATTATCAAATCAAACGAAATTTACAATCCATATGGGTATCAACATTGCTTAGCTCGTTTTTTTATGATACAAAAAAATACTTTTGAAAAATTAAATGGATATAGTAATATGTATAACGGCTGGGGGTATGAAGACACAGACCTACAACGCAGAGCAACGCATAAAAACGTAAATATAAATAGAAATATATTTTGTAAAAGAACAAAAATGTCGAGATATTTTGTAGATAGTTACACTAATCCGCGTGAAAAAATGAAAATAGCAGAAAAAACTACGAAAATAACATATTATAATAAATGGGATAAGAAGAATCAAAAAGATATAGATATAGAAATTTCTAATGATGGTTTAACTTGCATTAATTTAAAGGATTATATAATATCCACAGAAGAAGGCGATAATATTACAAAGATCTTTGTTGAAATATAATCTACATATTATTTATATTATGTATTGGACTGATTGGTCTTATGGAAAACGAAGAATGAGTTCAAAACTAGAAACATTACTTGAACCGCCAAGAAAACGGAATTGTTTTGAACGTTTTTTTTGTTTTTACAATAAAAGACACGAAGAAAATCTATCAGATTCTATACTTTATCAAAAAAACCCACCAAAGAAAGTTCGATTCACATTTAATATATAATGTCATTATCTATTTTCTAGTACATAAATGCCATTGACAATATATTTGCTTTTTCCCCAAATAAGATTCTAAAATTTTAAAATGTTTACTTAAATACATTTTAAATTCATCGAATGTCCATTCTCGTACATGAGCAGTATTATTTGGAGGACCATCCAATAATTCTAATTTTTGCTCTATACCATATCTCGCCCATCCATGATGGTTAACAAACATTTCAAGACATGGTGTTGATATTAAAAAATAATCACAAGAAAAAGATTTCATATAGTTTATTAACTCATCTGGGTCAGCTATATGTTCTATAACATCAGATGACATAATTAAGTCAGATTGCTTATCACCCTCATTATTAAACGAAGTTGATGGTTCGCCACTATTTATCCATTTATTATTTGGATAAGTTTTACGAAGAAAACTTATACACGGTTCTGTTTCATATCCAATTGTTTCGTATTTGCCTAAGTATTTAATTAACTTATAACCAGAACCACAACCAATATCAATTATTTTATTAAATCCCTTCTTTTCCATTATTTCACTTGCGTAAACATATACTTCTTTTTGCCACTTATCATTGTGACATTTTGAGTCATCAAAATGTGTATTATTAGGTCTAATTTTATAATTAATTGGTTTACAATACTTATCTAATGTATTAGATGCATCCATTGTACTTTATATATATAATAAATTTATATTATTTTTAATAAAATGTCATTATATGAATGATATTATTATTATAATCATTGATGATTATTATTTTAATGTTACCGAATATGCGAAACATCATCCTGGTGGAAAACGAATATTAAAAAAATATAATATGAAAGATGCTACATTTGAATTTAACTCAATAAAAGGACACGGTGATGCATTTGCTATTGATGAATTAAATAAATATTGTATTGGTAAAGTAAATGAAATAAATATTCATGAATATTTAACAAAAAATTTTCCCAATCCGTGAAAAAAAAATTGAAAAATGGACAAAAATATTTGTCCATTTTTAAAAATTTTTGCTGACTTTTCAGAAAAAAAAGTGAAAAAATCGATTTACAGCATAATGCTTTAAATACGAAAAAAATAATGATATTATTGACTGCAACCTAAAAAATATTATTTTTAAATGATTTAAGGCGTTTTTTATGTAGTCCTATATTAGGACTACATATGACTACATTTTTACGCCAAAATAAATCACCAAAATATATTTGTGAAGAATGTAACTTTAAAAGCAGCAAAAAAAGTGATTATACACGCCATCTTTCCACTGCAAAACATTTAATGACTACAAAAGGACTACAAAAAAACGCCAATGCAATATGGTGTGAATGTGGCAAAGTATATAGTTGTAGACAAAACCTTTATCGTCATAGAGCAAAGTGCGCTTTTTTGCGCGAAAAAGGCGCTTTTTCAAAAGATAGCGATGATGACAGTGAATATGATAATAAAGATATGAATACTGAAACAATTTTAAACGTAATTAAACAAAATCAAGAATTTAAGGATATGTTGTTTGAACAATCTAAACAACTCCATGAAACTCATGAACAATTAGTACGTTCAAATGAACAAAACATAAGTATGCAGTTAAAATTACTTGATGCATTTAAAGATGGAAAAACAATCGTAAATACTACAAATAACAATCAGAAATTTAATTTAAATTTTTTTCTAAATACAACTTGCAAAGATGCTATGAATATGTCAGAATTTATTGAAAATATACATATAGATTGTAAAGATATTGAGAACATTGGAAAAAATGGCTATATTTCTGGAATGACTGATATGATTTTATCACGCATAAGAGATTTAGATGTTACAAAACGTCCCTTACATTGTACAGATTTAAAAAGAGAAACAATGTATATTAAAGATAATGATGAATGGAGTAAGGATACACCAGATAATTCAAAATTACGAAATATGATAACAATAGTAGCAAAACAAAATTATAGTGCATTACCAATATGGAGAGAAAACCATCCAGAATGTAAGGATACTAGTAATCCACAATATGGGTTTTGTGTTGACATGATGCGTAATATTTTAGGTGACGTAGGAGAGAATCAAATTAGGATGGACAATAAAGTAATAAAAAATCTTTCAAGGCACATTTTGGTAGATAAAACGTAAAACAATATAAATAATAGCACTATAATAAAATAATGCTACTATCAGAACAATATAATATGTTATGGAGTACTTCCTGGATAACGTTATATCCAACATTAATGGCCTTACATAGAAAACAATATGACATGGCTTTAGGAACAGGAATGGTTTTTTTAACTTCTTTAAACTATTGGAAAGACCCAACAAATCAAATGAATCGTTTAATAGATGTAACTACTGTTAGATGTGTTTTACTATATCAATTATATAATTCAATTGTAAAAAAAAAAAGATTATTTTGGGTATTTGCTTCTACTGGTGTTACAAGTTACTTAGTTGGTTGTCATTTTTATCGTCAAGATAAACTATGGTTGTATACGTATTGCCACTTTGGATTGCATATCTTGGGAAATTGTGGTAATTTCACTTTGCTAGAATAAATGCATTAAAAAAGTAATTATTTTAATTTACATTCATTACAAATTATTTTGTATTTTTAATCAAAAGCCATTGATTTTTCAGGCTTTAAATTCTTGCTGATTAGATACCATTTAAGTGTATTTATATCATTAATATCTGTATAGCAAGGATACAATCGATAGTGATTATTAGTAACACCGACCCATGTACTTGGCTTCATTTCATTTTCTGACCATACCTTAGTAATTTTTTTAATAGCTGCATCATAGAAACCTTTATGTAGACTTAGGTCGCTTGTAATTGGCTTTCTTTTTTTAGGACCACGTACATTATTAGGTAGACTATTAGGAATGAAATGCGAGTGAAAATCTGCAACAATATCTGAAAAATCTGTAAATATTATGTATCGTTCCTTTCTGTTATCAATATAGTTTGTGATAAACAATCTGGGATGATTGAATGTGTCTTTGCCGTGAGTTTCGTCATTTTTTCTATACGTACTACTGCTTATCCAAGGAAGAGAATTGTCTAAAAAGTCTGAATCCCATAGTTGCCTATAACGAAGTATGGAATCAACATTAGTATAAACAATTGAATCTTTATTTACATCGTATCCAGTATTTCGACCAGCTAAACCTTGTACATTAACACTGTCGCTTGGGTTAAGTGAATAACGTTCATATAAAACACCTATATGTGTCTTGACAAGTGTTGCCGCACAACGTAATTTTTCTTTAATGAGAATGAAAGTATGTTTTTCAGGAGGTGTAGACAGAACCGCGTTTAAGTTTTTAATATCACCATGTTGATTATATTCTAAGTAATTATAATCATTTATTCCAAAAATACGACCAAGATTTAGATTAACTTGTGTATCACCTCCGTGAATTCTAAACAAGTGATATCTATAAGAATCAAAAGAGTTTATTTTTTCTTTAATTTCTTGAATATGTAGTAATGTTTCTTTTTTAGTATTTTCCGCTGAATGATTAAAATATCTATTTTTCTTGGATTTTGAATAATCGTTGTCAAATCCACGCAGGTCTTTGCTTTCTAGAACGCGTCCTTGGTCATAAAGGTCGAATAGACTTGTATAACCAGGTCCTGGTTCACCTTTGATAATTTTTGTGTGGTTCTTCCAAAATTTATTGGAAAGATTGTACAGAGCACCGTCTGGTGTTGCACTAAATTCAACACATTTAATATCTCGTTCAAATAGGGAATCTAAATCCTGAAGACCCGCCTTAACAAAGAGTTTAGATAAAGTTTGTGTGTCTTTGCATGCAACCTGAATCTCATCGAAAATAAGTAACACGTTGCGCATTTGACTTAATTCTTCTATAAATTTATCGTTAATCTCGTTTCTATGTAAAATACGGATATCAATAGCAATTCGAACTTCCATTTGGGCTCGCCAGTCTTTATCACTAAGACCTGTAATAATGATGATATGTTTTACTGGTGTAAAATTATGTGGTTCAAGTAAATATTGTCTGATTAACGCAGACATAGTTCCAGTTTTTCCACTTTGCGTTAGTGCAACTAAAAGAACAAACAAAGTCGTTGGGTGCATTAGTTCGGCATTAATTTTTGCTGCAGAAATACGTTGGTTATCATGTATTTTTGACGTCCCATCAAGTATTTTAATATCGATACTGTCTCTTACACGTCGTCGACGAATACATTCAATTTCCCGTTGGTCGTAAGGAGTAGGAATAACGTTTCTACGATTATGCAAACTTGTTAATAAATTTGTTAAAGGAGTATGTTCAAAGTCTTTATGACTAATCATTTCTACTAATATATATTCGAGTTTTTCTAGTTCGAAAGGAGTAGGATGAATGTTGCTAGTCCTAATTAAATCTTTCGCAATATCTAATATAGAAGTAAGACTAGTGTTACTACGAAACGATTCTACTATGGCCTTTGACATATTCAAAGGTCTAGAATCAGGTTCTGTTCCTGATTCGGGTGTTTGTGAATTCAGATATTCTACTGACATCTCAGCTGTTTAATGTTACTTATAAATTTAAGCTAAGTAAATAAGTCAATTTTATATGTAAGGCCTAATATGAGAACGTGGTTGGACTTAAAATTAGAAAATCTATAGGAAAGTACTTAGTTTAACAAAGAAAATAAATATATAATATAATCATATAGTATATATTTATGAGTGAACAAGAAAATAATGAGATATTTCGTCCTTTAGAAAAGTTAATAAAAAGGCCAAATCCAGTCCCATATAAAAAGTTTGTTGTTCCTATGCCTATAGAAATAAATGAAGATAATAAAGATAATGAAGTTGTTGAAGAAAAAGAAGAAGAAAAAGAAGAAATAGCGGAAGAAAAACCAAAGAAATTGGTTATTGACAAACGAAAAGAAAATAAAGTAGACCGTATGGCCATTATAAATAAAATAAAAAAAAATATGAGAGTAGAAGTATTTGATAAAAGTGATAAACCAGATAACATGGTAGTAGAATTACGTGAAAATATTCCAACCAATACAGGTAGGGAATTATTAATAGAAGAAAAAGAGGAAGATTTAGAAAAATTACCTGAAGAAACAAATACGTTGAATGTTGAATCAATTGTAGAAATAAAAGAAGATTTGCAAATAGAGGCAAAAGATACAGATAAAAAAACAAAAAAACCTTTACGTAAAAGAAAATTAAAAATTGCTCCAGATGCAGAAGACATTACAAACGTTGATTTAACTACAGCTATGATTCGTACCCAAAAAGTAGTTGACCGCCTTCCAAAAGAAAAAGAAAAAATTATAGTAAAAGCTCCTTCTTATTACATGAATAATCGTAAAATCTATATGCAAAAACTCACTGAATTATTTAGACCTTATCAAAAAGAAATATTGGATAATCAAGAAAACGCTTCTTGTGACCAAGGCGCAAAAACGCGAGATTTTGATTTACTTACTCATCAAAAAATCGTGAGAGATTATTTGAATTTATATACTCCTTATCGCGGTTTATTATTATACCATGGTCTTGGGTCTGGAAAAACCTGTACTTCAATAGCCATTGCAGAAGGAATGAAATCAAATAAAAGAGTATTTGTAATGACTCCAGCATCTTTAAAAATGAATTTTTTTAGTGAAATGAAGAAATGTGGTGATGACCTTTACAAAAAAAATCAATACTGGGAGTTTGTAAGTATTGATGGAAATCCAGATTATGTTGGAATATTAGCAAAGTCATTAAGTTTGTCAACAAATTATATTCATGAAAAAGGTGGAGCATGGTTAGTAAATATTAATAAAGAATCAAATTATGAAACATTAGAAAACGAAGAACAAAAATCATTAGATGACCAATTAAATGAGATGATACGTGCAAAGTATACTGATATAAATTATAATGGTATGAATGAGAATAAAATGAAATTATTAACTGGAAATTATACAAATAATCCATTCGATAATTCTGTGGTTATCATAGACGAAGCACATAACTTTGTTAGTCGTGTAGTAAATAAATTAAAACAACCAAAGTCTATATCCTATCGCTTATATGATTATTTAATGAGTGCAACAAACGCAAAAATTGTATTTTTAACAGGCACACCTATTATCAATTATCCAAATGAAATTGCAGTATTATATAATATGCTACGTGGATATATTAATAGTTATGTTATTCCTATTAAATGGGAAAAGAAAGAAAAACTAAATACAGATACTATTATGAATATTATGGATAAAGAAAATATCAAAACATATGATTTCATTGAATATACCGATGGAAAATTAAGTATTACACGTAACCCATTTGGCTTTGTAAATACTAAAAAGAGAGGAGCATTAAAAGGAACAAAAAAAGCACCTAAAAAACAAGAAAATAAAACGAAAAAGCAAGAACCAGAAGTAGAATTAGATATGGATGGAGGAGAAGGACAATTATTTGAAAAGTATAATGGTGTAAAATTAGATGATTCTGGTAATATAACAGATAATCAATTTATTGAAATCGTTGTAAAAAGTTTGAAAAAACATGGAGTTGAAGTAAATGAAAAATTAATACAAAAGATGAAATATAAATCGTTACCCGATGTAAAAGATGAATTTATAGATAATTTTGTAGATGAAGAAGAAGGAACATCTAAGAATTTAAATTTATTTCAAAAACGTATATTGGGTTTGACATCATATTTTAGAAGTGCACAAGAAGAATTATTACCTAGTTTTGTAAAAACAGAAAATGATGATATTTATCATGTTGAAAAACTAGAAATGACAGAACATCAATTTAATTTATATGAAAAAATTAGAAAACAAGAACATGAACATGAAAAAACAAAGAAAAAATTAATGAGAAAGAAGAAGAAAGAAGATAATTTATTTGATGTTTCTTCTACGTATCGTATTTTTTCTAGAGCAGCTTGTAATTTTGCATTTCCTCCTCCGATTGATAGACCTATACCAAACTTAACTGAAGAAGCAGAAGTTGATGAAGCCATATTAGATGCAACAAATCCAGTAGTACAAGAAGAATATGGCGAAGAAGTCAACGATAAGCCATTTGAAACAAACAAAGAGGAAGAAAATTATACGAAACGCATTCAAAATGCATTGGAATCATTAAATAAAAACAAAGAGAATTCAGAAGAAAAAGAATATTTATCAAAGGAAACATTACCTTTATACAGTCCAAAATTTGCAAAAATATTAGAAAATATACAAAATGCAGATAATGAAGGTTTACATTTATTGTATAGTCATTTCCGTACATTAGAAGGTATTGGTATCTTACGACTAATTTTATTGGCCAATGGTTTTGCTGAATTTAAACTTAAAAAGGAAGGAAATTCATTTGAATTGGACGAGAAAGATGAAGACCGTGGAAAACCGAAGTTTGTATTATATACAGGAACGGAGACACCTGAGGAGAAAGAGATTATTCGAAATGTTTATAATAGCATGTGGGAATATGTACCTTCATCTATTAGTCAAAAATTAAAAGAAGTCAATGACAATAATTATTATGGTGAGATTATTAAGTTGATGATGATTACTTCTTCTGGCGCTGAAGGTATTAACTTGCGAAATACTCGTTTTGTCCATGTTGTTGAACCATATTGGCATATGGTAAGAGTTGAACAAGTCGTTGGAAGGGCAAGAAGAATATGTAGTCATCAAGATCTACCTGTGGAAAAAAGAAATGTAAAAGTATATCTCTACGTATCAACTTTAAGCGAGCAACAAAAGAAAGATGATAAACATATAGAATTATTAATTCGAGATGTAAGTAGGTTGGATAAAAAGACACCGATTACTACTGATGAAAATTTATATGAATTAGCAAGTGTAAAACAAAAAATAAACAATCAAATATTAAATGCAATTAAAGAATCAGCAGTAGATTGTAATTTATATTCCAATACATCAAAATCAAAAGATGACCAATTAGTATGTTATGGTTTTGGTAAAGTTGAATCCAATGCATTTTCTTCATATCCTTCTTTTGAAAAAGATACATTAAATAAGACAGGTTTAGATGTCAAGAAAATTAATTGGAAAGGAACAAAAATAACTGAGAATGGAATTGATTATGTATTAAATAAGGAAACGGGAGATGTGTATGATTTTAATAGTTATGAACGAGCATTAGAATTAGGAACGGAATTATTGAAAATAGGTAAATTAGTTACAAAAGACGGTAAGCCAATGATTGATAGAGATTTATAAATTTCATGATAAACATATTTTATCATGAATAAAAATTGATTGATAAATACAAAAATAGATAAAATATAAATACATAAATATGAATGATAATATTTTTGCAAACAATACACAAGAAACCATTTCTGAGAAGTATGTCTCACTTACAGAAATAATGGGATATCCTACAAAAATGCTCGATAGTGAAAAATTTTCGGAACTTGATGAAAAATTAAAGGAAAAAATATATTGGGCATTAAATAAGCCAGAAGAAATTATAAAAAAAAATGGAACTACTATGAAACAGCAAAAAGAAGAAAAAAAGGATAGAGAAAAAAAATGGGGTAACAATATGATAGGACAAATAAATAATGGACAATGGACTACTATATTAGGGGAAAGATTAGTATTTGATATTCTTAAAATATTAGGGCAAAATCCTAGAAAAGTTGTAAAAAAAGAAGGTTTTGAACCGGATTGGGAAACAGATGAATATATGTACGAAGTAAAAACATCAAATTGGTGGGTAGATGGAACTGCTGGAGAAAAAGTATACGGGACATTTATTAAATATCAAAAAGTTCCTGAATTGTATGGAAAACCTCTTAGAATTGTTTGTCTGGCAAATCAAGAGAATGAATTAGAGTTTGGTAAAACTAAATATTTTGGCGAAGAAGTAACGGAAAAAACAAAAAAAATATTGGAGTTAGCTAAAACATGGGATATTGAATATATTCGTTTTAGAGATTTGGTGAATCCAATAATTCAATAGTTCTTAATAATGATAATGTAAATGTATTTAAATATTTTTTATTTACCACGTATGTTTGCAGAGACGGTCGTAATATAAATCTACGTTATGGTCTCCAACGCTATAGCAATTAAATAGTGAATATTTCCACCACCCGTATTCATAGTTTTCAAATAATTCGCATTTTTCATCGCTGACGGCGATGTTTCTACCTACATGTTTGAATAGAAACATTGGTGTTCCTGTAATAACATCTCGGTCGTTAGTAATGCGATAATGTTCAAGGTTTTGCTTGCCATCAAAAGCATCCTTAAATGCTTGATTTCCTACGCGAGGACTTGCAAATGAAACAACTGATACCTGGTTATCTATATCGTGTGAAAGTTCAAATCCAAACAAGGTGCAAAGGGCTCCTCCAAGACTATGTCCAGTTATGTAAATATGATAGTCAGGATGTTCATCAAGAAGAGTCTTTAAAGTTGCAACAATTTTTTCATATACACCACTATCATGTAATTGACGGAAAAATCCACTATGCACATATACATCATCATAAGTATCTTGCAAAATTTTTCTCTTTAGAATCATAAAATCATAATACCAATCTGATTTAGACTCGCTTCCTCGAAATACAACGCATATACGTTTGTTTGTTTCGCTAATTGTTATACCAACCTGTATATCTGTTGTCTTGTCGCTAATGAATTTCACTACTCTTCCATGAGGAGATGATTCACTTAATTTTTCAAGGACCTCTTTTCTAGGGTCAGAAATATCCATTTTTATATCTTCCTCTTCATCATCTTTTTTGGAAGAAACGAATGTTTCAATTGTTTCGTCTTTATCAAATGTAAATTTTTTTGAGTAATCATAAACTAGCATTGTTATTCCTAATAAATCCATAACTTTTGCGTGGTCTATTGTTTTGCTAAAATCTCCAACTAAATTGGCGTTCATTTTATATATATATATAAAATGAATATTTTAAATATTTTTTAATTTAACATTTAATTCGTTTTTTTGTTACTATTTATCGTAATAAAAAAACGTTTATGAGATTTGATTAAACAATTAATAATTCTTTATAATGACTTCTTTCGCTTTTGCATCTGGATTTTTAGAATTGATTGACCTTTTACAAATAATTGATAGTATATTATATTTTTCATTTGTAAAGTTTTTACGTACTAACTCTACATCTGCGTTGCTTAACATTATTCTTTTATTTGTTTCTGTTAAGCTATGTATTAAATTAAACAATTTATTATGTTGGTCAATATCAAATCCATCTTTTGTATATCCAACAAATGAAGTATCTGTATTTGGTGCATATGGTGGGTCAAGATATATAAAATCATTTGATTTTGCTTTTGATAATGATGAATTAAAATCACAACACTCAAAAACAACATTTTGTATTAATTGATGTACTTCTTCTAAATGTTCTTTATTTATAATTTCCGGATTTTTATAATGCCCATAGGGAACATTAAACCCATTTGGGCCCTCTCTGAATACGCCTCTAAAACAAGTTTTATTTAAAAATATAAACATAGCAGTACATAATGTACTTTTTTTGTCTGTTAAGCATAAGTTATTATACTTACTTCTTATCCAATAATAGTAATTCTCTTTTGCCTTTTTTGCTTGTTCTAAGTTTTCAGGTTTTCGATTTACTTCTCCATTTCCACATTTATTAAATTCTGTAATAATTTCTTGAAGTTTATTATAAACATCATTATGCTGTGTCTGAATATTTTTATATGTATAAATTAAAGATTCGTTTAAATCATATGCATATATATTTCCATTAACTTTAATGATTTCATTTTTTATGCTCGATAATAGTGTCAATAGTACGCTACCGCCCCCTAGAAATGGCTCATGATAATTATTCATTTCAACCGGAAAATTAGAAATAACTGTATCAATAATTTGAGTTTTTCCACCAACCCATTTTAAAATAGGTTTCGTTTTATTCATTTTCACTTATATTATATTACCTGTAATATTTTTAAATCTATTCCTAGAATATTGTTGTCTACATGCTAATATTCAATTTTATATAATTCATTTTAAATTCTTTGTATATTGTCCTTTATAAATTTATTAATATGTTTAATTAATAGAATTTATTTATTTATAAATGTATATGAAATTTGAAGATATTATTGATAATGATAATATTTACTTGTATTTAGGGGATATTTCAATACAAAGAAGAGAATATGCAAACATACCTTTTATTGGATTACTTAATAAAAATAATTTTGAAAATAAATATCATATTCAACATGATGTTACAAATTCTATACCATTAAATAATAATACTGTTGATATAGTCCAATCGGAGGACGTAATGGAACATATAGAATATGACTTACTAAAAGATTCAATTAATGACATATATAGAATATTAAAACCAGGAGGGCTTTTTCGTTTATCAATGCCTGATTATAAATGTGATGTTTTATATAATCGTTCTGTAAAAGATAGTAATGGAAATATTATATTTGACCAAGGAGGAGGAGGTGATTATGATAGAATTAATAAAAAAGTAATTAATGGAGGTCATGTATGGTTTCCGGTATTTAGTACTGTTAAATCATTATTAGAATCAACTGATTTCCTAAATGGTAAAATAAATTATTTACATTACTATGATGATAATAATACTCCAGTTACAAATAAAATAGATTATAGCAAAGGGTTTATATCAAGAACGCCTGACCATGATGACAGAGTAAAAGAACCATATAGGCCGATGTCTATTGTTGTAGATTGTTATAAGTAATTGCTCATTATTTTACACCATTGAAAATTTAATGATGTAAAATTATATTATAATTTACATAAGATTTTTATTTAATTTGGTAGGAAGACCGTGTCCGAATAATACCATGTAAGCAAGAACTAAGGCACCTAATAATACACTGCGGTCTTCAGCAACACGAGTAGATTGCTTTAACCCATATACCATAACTAGGTACAACAAAACACCAAGCAAGAGAGCATGCAACAACATCATTAAACCACGTTCCATGATTATATATATTAAAAAGAAAAAATATTTTTATAATTTAAAAAGTTCTATGAGCAAATGGAATACCATCTAATTTGTACCATAATTGAGTTGCACCATCTAAAAGAATATATAAATTAGAATCTGTAAAGACCAATTGTATATATGGGTCAACTGTTTGATTAGTATTTGTATCAATATATGGGTCTTGTTTTTTTAAATGAATAATTTCTTTATTTTCTAAAATTACACCGTTATCGCTTCTATGTACAACCGAACCACTTTCATCATCATATATAGTAATTCTTGCCGCTGAATATAACCCAGTAGCTAATAATGTATTAATTGAAGTACTAAATTGATAATAATTAGCACTTTCAAATTTTGTTGTCATATAGTATAGTGAAGAATAATAATATGGTAAAAAAAGAAGATAATATACCTTTGAAGTACATTCCTAAATATTTATCTAAAAAGGACAGGAAGAAGCAAAAGAAAAATATTGAAAAAAGTATAACTTCTTATAAAAAAAAAGTATATCTAGAAAGACCTAAATTAGATTCTTATTCGCATAAAAGTTCCAAACATTTAGAGAAAGTAAAACAAATATATGGTGTTGACCCATTAATAGTGAATGATAGTCTTGCAAAAAAAACAGGTTGTTCAATAGAAGGATTGGAAAAAATTAAGAATAAAGGAAGAGGAGCTTATTATTCTTCTGGTTCTCGTCCAAATCAAACGGCAGAATCATGGGCAGTCCCTCGTCTAGCAAGTGCTATAACTGGAGGTCCTTCTAGTACATTTGATTATCATATTTTAGATGAACATTGTGAAAAAAATAGCAAAGCATTGAAATTGGCTAAAAAAACTTGTAAAAAAATGAACAAATGCAAAAAATATTTACAAAAGCCAAAGAAAAATAAAACAAAGAAAAATAAGAAATGATTATAGATTTTGTTTGTATGTTTCATTGGAATCTCTAATTAATTGTAAAGTTTCTTCTTTATTTTTCCAATCACCAACTTTTACCCATTTATCTTTTTCTAGAATTTTGTATGTTTCAAAAAAATTTGTAATTTCATGAATGATATGTTTAGGTATATCATTCATTGTTTCAATTTCATTTAATCTTGGGTCTTTATCAACAACAGCAAGTACTTTCTCATCTTGCCCTTTTTCATCTTCCATAATCATATAACAAATAGGTCGAACAAATACGACACTACCTGGTAAAAGTTCTCCATCGCACATAACTAACACATCTAAAGGGTCTCCGTCATCGCATAATGTTTGAGGGAAAAAACCATAATTATATGGATAAACAACAGAAGAATGTAGAATTCTATCTAACACTAAAGTATTTAGTTTATCATCCCATTCATATTTAAATCTAGAATTTTTAGACACCTCAATGTATGCAGGTATTTTATATGGAAAATTTTCATCAACTAATTTCAAATGATATGGTGAAAAAGAAGACATTTATATCATAAGTAAACAATTATATTTAAATCTATTTCGTTTATTTCATCAAAAATACATTTTATGAAATAAAATATAAAAACAAACGCATTGAAATAATTATATTTTTATGAACGAAGCGAATAATGTATTGACTATAAAAACTGTACAAATTCAACCGATAAGAAATATGATAACCGCAGTGAAAGATATATTAACAGATGCAACTATCACATTTACTAAAGATGGAATGAAAATCATTAATTTTGATAAAACACACACAATTTTAGTAAATGTTGGATTGCACGCTAATAAATTTGAATATTATAACTGTGAACCAGAAAAAATTATTGTTTGTGCAAATACTTTACACTTGTTTAAAGTTATTTCTACCATGTCCAATGATGATACACTTTCATTATATATTGATAAAGATGATTATCATGATGGTATTGTATCTCATTTGGGTTTGCAATATGACAACGGTGATATTAAACAATGTTATAGTCAAAAATTACGTTTAATTGAACCAGATATGGAAGAACTTGTAGTACCTGATGTTGAATATTCAACAGTAATAAATTTACCTACTACTGATTTTCAGAAGATTGTTCGTGACCTAAATGGAATATCTGACCGCATAGAGATTAAGTCGGTGGGCAATGATTTAGTATTTTCTTGTGATGGTAATTTCGCAAGCACGAAGATATTCCGTTCGCAATCTGATGGAAATATGGAATTTGTTCAAAAATCGGATGCATCAGTAGTAATTCAAGGAGAATTTTCCCTAAAGAGTTTGAGTCACTTCATTAAATGTACACCTCTTTGTAGTCATTTAGAAATGTATCTAGGTAATGATTTGCCTCTTATTGTGAAGTATGATGTAGCTTCTTTGGGAGAAATTCGCTTATGTTTGGCTCCTCTTCCTCCTTCTTAATTATTATAGTAAACTTATTTAAATATAATAATTACATATAACTATATGAAAAGCAGATATGCATTTGTATTAAAGTCTATAAAAAAGGATAAGACACTATTACCTAAATTCGAAAATTTGAATGGTAAAACATATATTGTATCAGGAGCGTCTCGTGGTATTGGATTTAATATTGCTAAAAAATTAGTTCAGAATGAGGCCAATGTAACAATTATTGGTAAGACACAAGAACCTCATCCTAAATTAGAAGGGACTATTTATTCAGCTTTAGAAGAATTACAAAATATTCCAAATAATAAAAGTATAATACAGGCTTTTCCTTGTGATATAAGAAAACCTATTGAAATTGATATTACAATTAATGAAACCTTGAAAATGAATGGAAAAATAGATGGTGTCATATTAAATGCAAGTGCATTGTGTTTGAATAATACATTACATCAAACAAAAAAAGAAGTAGATTTGATGTCTAGCGTAAATATTAATGGTACATATTTGTTTGGACAAAAATGCCTTCAACATATGCATAAAAATAAAGAAGGGCATATGTTAATGATTGCACCTCCAATTGATATGCTTTATACCGACGATTGGTGGACAAATCATTTGTATTATTCTATGTCTAAATTTAATATGTCATTGATGGCAAAATTTTGGAACAAAGAATTTTCAAATATTGGGGTCAATACCTTGTGGCCAAGAACAACGATTAATACAGCGCCCGTGAAGAATTTATTGGGGGGAGATGAAATGGTAAATATTTCTAGAACAACCGATATTATGGGTGATGCTGCTTATCATATATTGGCTGCAGACCCAATGCTATGTAACGGTAAAAATTTTATTGATGATGAAGTATTGGCTTCATTGGACAAAGATGTAGAAAAATATCGCGTGAATCCGGATTTGAAGGAAAAAGATTTAATGCCTGATTTCTTCTGTTAATTAAATATTAAAATTTTTATTTAATATTTAATATACTCTTTTTGCTAGAGGAACTGATTCAACTTCATCATCTAATACATCACGGATAACATTTCTTTTTTTCAGTTCAATAGTATCTCCATCTAAATAAGCTAATGTATGAACCAACCAATCGTCATCATTTCGTTCGGGATAATCATCATGTGAATGAGCACCTCTACTTTCCTTTCTATAATTTGCACTATGAATGGTTGCCATAGCATTATCCAATAAATTTTTAAGTTCAAGCATTTCTATAAATTCAGTATTAAATATTTCACTTTTGTCATCAATACTTACATCTTGGAATTTTTTGTATAGTTTATTTAATTCATCGACTCCTTCTTGAAGAAGTTTGTCATTTCTAAATACACCTGCATGTTTTTGCATGACTCTCTGCATTTCTAAACGTAAATCACTTACATTAACAGTTCCTTTTTTATTTAGCAAATGTTGATAATAGTCCATATATTCTTGTAATTTTTCTTTATCACATTCTTCGACTTTGTCTTTCGAATTCTCTTGTTCATGAATATTTTCAGCACAAGCTTTACCAAATACAACTATATCTAATAAAGAGTTTGCACCAAGACGATTTGCACCATGTACAGATGAACTTGCTGCTTCACCTGCTGCCCATAACCCATCGATTATACTATTTTCATTTTCTTTTGTTGGCTTTATTACTTGTCCTTTCCAATTGGTTGGAATTCCTCCCATATTATAATGAACAGTAGGAAGAACTGGTACAGGTTCACGAGAAACATCAACACCAGCAAAAATCATGGCAGTCTCAGATATACCAGGTAGACGTTCGTCTAATAAATCTTTTGGTAAATGGCTTAACTGTAATAACATATGGTCTTTGTTTTCGCCTACTCCTCGACCTTCGTTTATTTCAACTGTCATTGCCCTTGCAACAACATCGCGACTGGCTAGGTCTTTTGCACTAGGCGCGTATCTTTCCATAAAACGCTCTCCTTCAGAATTAATTAAAAATCCACCTTCACCACGACAACCTTCTGTTAATAAAACGCCTGCTCCATAAACACCAGTAGGATGAAATTGAACAAACTCTGCATCTTGTAATGGTATACCTTGTCTTAACGCCATAGCATTTCCATCTCCAGTGCAAGTATGTGCACTAGTTGCTGAAAAATAACATCTTCCATAACCACCTGTTGCTAAAATTGTATTTTTCGCGTTAAATTTATGAAATGTTCCGTCCTCAATATTGTATGCTAATGCACCAACACAAGTATTATTTTCTTTGTTCATTAAAAGTTCTAAACCAAAATATTCAATAAAAAATTGTGCATCAAATTTTAAAGAGTTACCATATAACGTATGTAACATGGCATGACCTGTTCTGTCTGCAGCACAAGCGGTTCTATATGCTTGTCCTCCCTTTCCATAATCCAAACTTTGTCCACCAAAAGCACGCTGATATATTTTACCTTCTTCCGTTCTAGAGAATGGAAGTCCATAGTTTTCTAATTCTAGAACAACTTTGGGTGCTTCTCGACACATATATTGAATTGCATCTTGGTCGCCTAACCAATCACTTCCTTTCACTGTATCGTAAAAATGCCATTTCCAATCATCTTCGGTAATATTTCCCAGGGCAGCGTTAATGCCACCTTGTGCAGCTACAGTATGTGAACGTGTTGGAAAGAGTTTGGATATACATGCAACATTTATTCCTTTTTCGGCAAGACCTGCGGTTGCGCGTAATCCTGCTCCTCCTGCACCGATAACGATGGCATCATAATTATGTTCTTTGATGCCAATATTATTTGAAAAATGACGAAATCCTAGTTTTCTAAAATTTCGTATCATATATATAAATATGCAAAATATTTTTAAGTACTATAATTAAATTTCTTATTAATACTTAAACATATCTATCTAATAAATATATATGGATATGTTTGCGTTAATCCTTATTTTTTCTTCACTTTCTTGTTGTCTTTCTAAGGAATATAAGGCAGTAGATGAATTGAATATTCCGCAATATATGGGTAAGTGGTATCAAGTGTATAAAGACAAGTTTGATAATATTTTTCAAAAGAACGGAATATGTTCTACAGCAGAATATGTTTTAGGCGAAGATAACATTGTAAAAGTGCTAAATAAGCAAATAACCAATAATCAATATGATTCGATTACAGGAATAGCATATTATGATAATGATGATTGTTGTGGATATTTAACAGTTGAATTGAAAGACCAATCTCCTGCACCATACTGGGTATTGGAATTAGGACCTATTGTAGATGACCTATATGATTATTCTATTGTATCAGATAATAATGCTATTTCTCTTTTTGTTCTAGCAAGAGATGTTGACCGTTTTTATAAATTATATCAAGAACAAGTTGACAAATCTTTAAAAGAGTTTGGTTTTACAAAGGCTTATAATAAACCAGAAATAATGAATCAAACAAATTGTGTTATAAATAATTAATATTGATAAATTTGTATTTAAAGTGAAAATTAAATATAAATTAAATATAAAATGTATTTTATTAGTCCTCCCTTTGGAAACTATTTTTCTTTCCCCAAATTGCATCAAATTAAAGGAAGTTATACATTAGAACCAAGATACGGATTACTTGGTCAAATAATAAAAACCTTAAGATATAATTTTGAATATGGTGGTTGGACTAACAAGATTGGATTAAGAAATAAAGGTATTGACTATGCAATAAAGAATTACAATGGTGAAATAGTAAGTATAGCCATTTTAAATAAAGAGGATATACCAAAGATTGTAAAAAAAATACCTGAAAATATGAATATTGAAATTAATGTAAGTTGTCCTAATGCAGAAAAAAAAATGATTGATGAAGATATTAATTTGTTTTTGAATGATAAGAGAAAGTGGTGTATACTAAAATTAAGTCCTACCTGTAAATTTACGTCTATTGATAAATATTATAAAATGGGTTTCCGTCAATTTCATTGCAGTAATACTATTCCAGTTAAAGAAGGCGGATTAAGTGGCAAATCATTAATTCCATATAATAAAAAATTAATAAAACATATTGACGAGAATTATAAAGATACGACAATTATTGCAGGGGGTGGAATAACCACCATAGATGATATTATTATGTATAAAGACCTTGGTGCTAAACATTTTGCTTTTTCTTCTGTCATGTTTCATCCATTAAAGTTTTTAACCTTGTATTATCAAATTAAAAAATACAATATCTAATTTATACAATAATTCTATTAATATTACAAAGTTGCCAGTCATCATTATGAACCATCAAATTTCTTTCAAATTCAAATACATCAACTCTGTCTTGTAATTCAATTAATAATTTTACTTTTTGTTTTATTGATTGCTGATCCCATATAGATTGAAATTCTGGACCAATCATTCCGGTAGTAATTTCATGAATAAATTCATTTTCGTCATATAATCCTAAAAATTTTCGTTGATTTTTAACTCTTCCATATTTTATCCAATTACCAATTAGTTCTACTTTTTTGATTTTTATTTCTATTTCAATATCTCCAATATTACTATTTTTTCTTAAAATATTCAGTCCATTTGCTAATTTTGGGCAATACAAATTAGAGTTTAAAAAATCATAATTATTTGTATAAGCATAATAGGTTTTATTATATATATCCTCAGTATATTCATTCAACTTATATTCATGAATAAATTTACGCTCATTCTCCATATGCGTTTTATTGTCAGTAACTTTGAAATTTGCTATTTTATTAATTTCTTCTTTAGATTTCCATCCCCATGGATATTTTTGAATATTTATTTTATTGCATAATTTTGGGTTAAAAAATGTTTTAAAAAAATATTTTTTAATCATGTTGATTTATACAGATATTTTAATTAAATAAAATCACAAATATATTTGCTTAGGTCTTCGCTAAATTTTGTATTAATTTGCTTTTCTACTGTAGTGTACCAAGTTTCCATATCCTCTTTCACCATCTCAAGAATATGTATTAATTCTTCACATAGCTTTTTTAAATCCTCATCATAATTATTATTTATACTCAATAATTCACTAGCCTCATTTGTTATGTCTTGTATTTTTTGTTTAAATACGTCACATCTTCGCTTTGAAATCTTGTTATATCCAATTATCATATGATACTTTGTTTTAAACAATGTATATACCTCAATGATTTTTTTGATTTTATTTTTTTTTCTATATAGTTCAAAGTTCTTTTTATGCTTTATATTGCGTTTATGAATTTCTCCATTTTTGTCGTTTGCATGTTGAACAAACTTATTTAAATTCTCAATGCATTCAAATTTTTGATTAAAATCATCTAGTTTAATTTCAATATCTTCTTCGTTCTCATTGTCTTCATGATTTCCATGTACAATAAAGGTACCATGTTTAGGACCTCCTACAATTAGTTCATATCTATAGAGTTCAAACCCAAAATAATCATCCAAGTCTTTCGCATGCCATATTCTTCCTTTAGTACAGTTCGGAACATGAAGAGAAAGATTGTTATCAGTAATGCAATCACATTTATCTGCCCAATAGCAACTCTTTAATTTGACATTTTCATCGATTTCGTTATCGTGCTCCACATTCAAACGTTTTTTTAATAGGGCTCTTAAATCATGATAACTAGGCTCATCAATCATTTTGTTCCATTTTTCCATTAATTCATCTATAATATCATCTTCATCTACAATGCTTTCCAAATGCTTATAAAATTTTCTTTGCATTTCATTATCCTCTTTGATTACACTTTTTACAAGTGAACTTAATTCAACTAACTGGTTCTCAAACATGTTTAATTATATAATTTATACCTTAACTACTTATATAAATCATATTGAAAAACATATCAATTTTTATAAAAATGGCATGTTTTAAGTCTATTGAGAACAGAAAATATTTAAAATAAATGTTTTATATTTTTTTTCAAAATATAACTTTCGGTAAAAATAGTACTAATAACAGATAGACCTAAAATAGCAATAGAACTATTTTGTACTTTCACGTTTGTTAAATATTTTGGGTATTTATCCCAAACAAAATGACGAATACCGCCAAAAGTATGATAAATATTAGGAAATAGAACAGTATAATTAATTATGGTTTTTGCTGGTTGTGGGGCTTTGTCATACAACTCCAATACATTTTTATTAAAAAGTAAAGAACTACCTAATCCAATATACATTCCAGTGATTCCTAGACCAGTAACTCTGTTTGTTATAGAACTAATGGCGGTAATAGGGAATTTATAAATTTGAACATGTGGAGAGACTTTTGTCATAATATTATATTTATCCATAAATATTTAAATATTTCACACATAAACTATTATATGAATCTTTTAATTCCTGATAAAAGTACAAAGTTACTATCATACTATCATAAATCGGCAAAATGGATGATACCATTATCAGTTTCTTCTTATTTATCATATCATCATGGTTTGTCACCATTTAATAACTTTATTTATGTCCCCACCATATTATCAATCGGATATCATTCTTATTTTTCGACAGCATGTATAATTACGGATTATATAAAACCAACGAATTTGGCCCTTCTATCAAGAGCCGCTAATTTAAAATTACATGGGTTATCTACTTTTGGATTTATTTATTTTTTATATAAAAAGAATAAAAATTTTGTTTCTTAATTATATAACTATGAATTTTGCGAGAAGATATTCAAGTACATTCAAAATTTATAGAAATAATAAAGGAAAAGTAAGAATGGATTCTTTTCAGTTTGATAAAAAAGAAGTGGGTCCAATGGTTTTAGACGGTTTGAATCATATTAAAAATAATTTGGATAAAACACTTGGTTTTCGTCGTTCTTGTCGAGAGGGAATTTGTGGGTCTTGTGCAATGAATATAAACGGTAAAAATACGTTAGCTTGTTTAACACCAATAGAAGAGAAAAATACAATTTATCCATTACCACATATGCCAATAATTAAAGATTTAATTCCTGATATGACAAATTTTTATAAACAATACAAAGATATTAAACCATGGTTGCAAAGAAAACCTCCATATGATGTCTTTGAAAGTAGTAAAGATAGTGAAATAATACAGTATCCATCAGATAGAAAAAAACTAGATGGAATGTATGAGTGCATATTGTGTGCTTGTTGTTCAACATCATGCCCTAGTTATTGGTGGAACTCAGATAAAGGTTATTTAGGACCTGCTGTACTAATGCAAGCATTCCGATGGATTGAAGACTCTAGAGATAGACAAACTGAAGAAAGACTTGAATATGTAAATGACGCAATGAAATTATATCGTTGTAAAACGATTATGAATTGTTCGAATACTTGTCCAAAAGGATTAAATCCTGGACAGGCTATAGGTAAACTAAAAAAGAAAGTAGAAGAATATGAAGTGAATAAGCATAGAAAAACATTAAAAATAAATGAAATAAGATAAAATAATTATTTGTATGATTAAATAATTATTTAAATTTGATTATTTTTATTTAACGGGCTTTTTTTCCACAATAAATGAATTTTTTGCTGATATTGTGTTAAACGCAATCCTGGATATTCTTTTTTTATAACTGGTAACTGTTGATGATAAAACTTATTAAATGATAGACTGTCTTCCGTTGAAAAACTACTTAAAATATTATCTAATCCTGTAATTACTTCTTCGTCTTCTTCGAGTGTATTATGAACTTCCATGTCCATAATATTATCATGTTCATAAATCATGCCTTTTTGTATATTTTGTTGTTTTTCTTTTTCCAATAATTCTTTTTCTTCTTTTAGTTTTGCGTTTACTCTTTCTAGTTCTGCAATTTTTTGCAGTTTTTCTTGTTGCTTTTGTTCTGCTTCCTTTTGTGCTTTTGTTTTTGGGGCATTTTTTAATGCTTCATTTAACAACTCGAAGTCGTCTCCTTTTTTCTTTTTTGTTTTTTTCACTTTAGTATTTGTACTTTGAATGTCTGCATTTTCGGCTTCTTCCAGTTCTTTTTTCTCTTTTAGTTTTTGCATTTTTTCCATTTGCTTTTCGTGCTCCATTTGTGCTTTCTTTTCACCTCTTTTATTGGTTCCTTCATTCCAATATTCATTTAATAACTTTTCTTCTTCCGCTTTTTCCTTTTGTTCTTCTTTTTCTTTTTGCTTTAAGAGTTTATTTTTTGAAGGCATTCTATACGTTCTATAAAGATATTGATTTTATATTGTTATATTATACAAAATATGTCTAGCTTAATAAAAGTAGATGAAGAATGTTTAAATAATTGTATCTATGATACAAGCAAACTAATTAATAAAAATTCTAAACTAGTTAGAACAGGTAAAGTACGTGATGTATATGAAACAGAAGATTCAAATTTTATTCTTGTTGCTAGTGACCGTATAAGTGCTTTTGATAGACATCTAACAACAATACCATATAAAGGAGTTGTATTACATAAAGTAAGCAGATGGTGGTTTAATAAGACAAAACATCTTGTCCCGAATCACGTAATTGATGACAGAGACGAAAGAATAATGAAAGTGAAAAAATGCAAGGTTTTTCCAATTGAGTTTGTCATGCGTTCTTATCTTACGGGTAGCACAGATACATCTATATGGAAAAATTACGAAAAAGGGTGCAGGTATTATTGTGGACATAATTTGTCTGATAATATGATAAAAAATCAAAAACTACCAAATATATTATTAACTCCTACAACCAAAGATGAACATGATGAATTAATTAGTGAAAAAGTAATTATTGAAAAAAAAATAATGACTTTGCAAGAATGGGAAACATGTAAAAAGTATGCATATATTCTATTTCAAATTGGCCAAGAAATAGCATTAAAAAATGGTTTAATATTGGTAGATACAAAGTATGAATTTGGCGTTGATGAAAATGGGAAAATTATATTAGTGGACGAATTACATACACCAGACTCTACTCGATATTGGTTTAGTAATACTTATGACGAGAGAATGTCAAAAAGCGAAGAACCCGAATCGATTGATAAGGAGATTATTCGTAAATGGGTTAAAAAAACATACGGAAATCCATACGATCTAAACATTGATATACATATACCAAATGAATTAAGATTAAATTTATCTGAAAAGTACTTACAATTATACAGTTTGATTACAAATAAGCAAATTAATGATAATTAATTTTCAGCTTTTAAATAACTACCAATATAGTATTCAAGAGTTTCAATATCTTCTATTATTTTATCGCTATCCGAATCAATAGAAAGAGTACCATGTCTTTCTAATCCAACTAAATCTTTGTTTAATAAATTATCATAGCAATTTTTGGCCAAATCCATTGAACCAGCATCATGATATTTTACATTTTCACCGATATTACCAACATTAATTTCGGGAAAACATTCTTTTATTTTATTTAATTCTCTAGTCCTATCAAAACCCATATAAGATATAACATTTGGTGGATGTGCATGAATCACAAATGTATCTTTATCAAAAAATTTAGTATTGGTTAATAAAAAAGAATGCATGTGCAATTCTCTTGATGGTTTTCCTTTTTTATCATCATATGATAAATTTCCAGCATGATCAAAATGAACCTTAAGAATTTGATTTTGATGTAAATCGTTTTTTCTAACAGAAGTTGGTGAAATTAAAAAGTAATCTTTATTTTTAGGTTTAAAACTAACATTTCCATCTCTCGCACTGATTAGCCTTTTAGAAAACATATACTTCATTAAATTCACCAAGTTTTTTTCCGCGTTCATATATATTTTCTAAAGATTAAAAAGAGTTTAGTTATTATCTTTGCAAAAATTATACGTTTTTAATCATGAAGTATTACGCATTTCGTTCAGAGTTAGGATACAATTCAATGATAAGAGAAGGTAAAGTATTTGCTTTTACAGGAAATGAAACTTTAAGATATATATTAGAAACAAATTATGATTTAGTAGAAATTATGAGTACATTTCGTATTCACTTGATTCCTAGGCTATATATTCTTGGAAAATATTTAAGATTTAAAAAAAAATATAAAATGCCTCGAGATTTATTAAAACGAGAATTAGGTCTTATTCATTTTGTATTTAATTAAATATATTTTTATATAACGTTATATATAATGACACTAATTACATTCGAAGAATATCAAAAATTACCCAAGGGTAAACTTACAAAGGACACGTATAAAGAAAAAAGTTCTGCACAAACAAAGGTAGTCAATAAACGAAAAAAAGGTACTCGTGTAACTAAAACTAAAAAAAATCAAACAAAAAAAGAATCACCAAAGAAAGTAGAAAGTAATTTTATCCCTGGTGTAGAATATTACATTGAAGATACTACAAGAAGAAAAAATGAATTTAAAGAGGTCTACAAAGGAACCTTTGTAAAAACAAGAACGTACGAGAATGGTGATGTTTATGTTGAATTTGACAATGTAAAAAAGTTAGTTGCTCCGTTTGGTGTTCGTGGAATACCATCTGGATTTAGTTCAAAAGGACATCGTTTTATAGAAGTAAAATAAATATTGTTATCATTATTAAATTATAATATATTCATGTTATATGATTAAATATATTATAAAAAATTTACCTCTTCCTAATGATATTATAGATAACATATATTCTTATCTTGATTTATTGGTTGAAATTAAAAAGAAAGAGAAGATTTGGTTTAAGCGATTAATAACAGACGATTTTTATTTGTATTCCCGCGATGATTGTTCTCTTACAAAATATTTGCTTATTAAAGAAGAAGGCATGTTAAAAATATTATTGAAAAATAATGCATACAATTTAATAAAAAATATACATTATTCAAACTTAAAGATTAAATAACAGCAAAATTACTTTTCAAAATATTATTTTTTATAGTTATATTATAATGAAAGGTTTTTTATTTCCATTTAATACATGCGAGAAAATAAATAAAAGAGGATTCATTCAACAACCATATTCAGCAATTATAAATGGCATTAGTGCAATAATAGTATTGTTCTTTTTATTACATACAAAATTAGGACCTTTATTTTATTTATTTTTATCTATCTTTTTCTTTCAAATCTACCATATGTTTTCACATATGCTTCATATCAATGGTAATATTCAAACAAACACGATTCATATAATCTCATATTTGGTGAATTTTTCTTTATTTTATGTATTATATGAAAAATCAAAACAAGATTTAAACATTTATTTCTTATTTTTATACGCTTTTTTGATATTACTTGATTTATATGCATTTTTTCACTTAAGTACAATATATTTTATTCCTACTCAAGTAATTTTATTTATGTCTTTATTATTTTACTATTATCAGCAATTGCCTAGTTTACTAAAAAATAATTTGTCTATTTTGCTAATCAATATTTTAATTATTTATGGTTTGGTGTTAAATGAAAAGTACAATTGTAAAAATATGTTAGAAATGTTTCCAAACTTCCCTTTTCATATTTTTATAGAAATTTTTGGGTTGCTATTTTTTTCATTTTTTAGTTTTAGTTTCTATCAGGAAAATGCATATAAAGAATAAATTTTACTACATTATAACTTTATATAAAGTTCAGGGTCAATGGTCTAGTGGTATGATTCCTGCTTTGGGTGCAGGAGGCCGGGGGTTCGATTCCCTCTTGACCCCAAAAATAATAAAATTGATAAAAAAATAATTTACTAGAGAAAAAGAAAAGTAATTAACAATGAATCCTTTTATATTTTGTGCAACTACCAATACTAGAAAATTCACAGTAGATAAGTTACAATACTGTGTATCTCATTTTGCTAACATAAAAAAAATTATATATCAGCCTACATGTAATTTTGATTATGCTTTTGTTCATATCAATGAATGGAAAGAAAATTCGTCTTCATTGATTGAAAGTATTTATTATCATAAAGAAGCTAATATTAATATGAATAGAAACGGCAATTATTGGATATTTACCCCGATTGAAAATTATCCAAACAATTACATTAGTTTCAATAAAAATGAATATGAAAATAAATATATTTTACGTGAATTATTACATTAATCTTACCTGTCAAAATATATTTGTAACTAGTATAAATATATTTTTATTATTAATGTATAATGCAGTTTCATTTTCATGTTTTTTTATTTTTTGCAACATTGATATATGCATGTGGATTTAAATCTAAAATAATTCAAAAATCATTATTGTTGCCAAGTAAAAATCCAGCAAAATATAATATTATATTTTTTCCTGGTTATGATAAAAAGCCTTATTCTTATAAAAATTTATGCGATAAAATTAATGAAAGATTAGATGATAGTGTAAATTTCTTAGTTTTAGATTACGATTTTAAAACACCTTTTTTCTTAGAACGTCACTGTAATGAAATTACAGTTGAATGCTTAATGCATTTGAAGTCTTTAAATAAAGATGCAGAAAAAACATATTTAATGGGTCATTCAGCAGGTGGCTATTATGCTATCGAACCAGCTGAAAAATATTGTGATGGTCTTATACAATTAGGCTGTACATTGAATTCCCGCGGAAAACTACCTTGGAAAGAAACTTCACTTCAAAAATATAGAAAACCCGTATTGACATTATTGGGAGAAAAAGATGGATATTTTAGTTATTTGAATTCTATACAAGAATATTATGATTTATTTAAAAATGAAAGACCTCGTAAACCAATTGTTATTGAAAAAGATGTAAATCATTTACAAATGTGTGATAATATTGAATCAAACATGGCAAAATTTATACAAAAAAAAGATTGTCCTTCTCCATTAACGTTGGAACAGGCACATGATAGATTATCATTTACAATTGCAGGATTTATAAATAATGATACCTTTATTCATTATAAAAATAATCAATCTATGGCTAAAATAAATCAATATAAACAATTAGCAGATAGTGTAAATAATGTATCTATTCGAACACAATATTGTGTTATATGTCCAAAAAAATCGACCTTACTTCCAATTCAAAATACAATGCATAGTGATTTAAGAGAATTTATCTCATCTAAGCCAAAAATCCATGATGACGGTTTGATTTCAACACATTCTTATGTACAAAAAACATTCAAAAATAATTTGTACTCACCTAGTTTATGGATTAAAACGAAAAATCAAGAAGCTATTAAAATTCATCCTAAATATCAGTATTTGGAAACCAAAAGTGAAACCAGTGCTGCTGGATTAAATAGAAAAATTTTTAAAAAATATTTTACAGGAAAAAATAGTACCTTTGTCTTTTTTGAACATGATACGGTATATGATAATGTTTTATCATCGGCAAGGTGGATTACAGACGAAATCTCTGTTGTTTATAATGAAAAAAATGAAACATTGCATATACGCAGTCCTGTTTTGTATTCAGGAAATAAATATATTCCTAGATACGCTGGAATGAAATATATGAAATTATTAACACCACAAATGGTAAAGGAAATAGAAAGTCTCTATTTTTAATGCATAATATAAGTTTTTATATTATGTATTTACTTTCATTGTTCTAACAATTATTGCATTCGCAATTGTTACATTCACAGGATTCCTTGCAGTCTTTGCAATCACAACCACCACGAAGACGCAATACTAAGTGAAGGGTGGATTCCTTTTGAATATTGTAGTCGCTTAATGTGCGACCATCTTCGAGTTGCTTTCCAGCAAAGATTAAACGCTGTTGATCCGGAGGAATACCCTCTTTTTCTTGAATCTTGGCTTTTACATTATCAATAGAATCTGAGGGTTCAACTTCTAAAGTGATAGTTTTTCCAGTTAAAGTTTTGACAAAAATTTGCATGCTATATATTATAACTAAAAGAAAATATTTATATCTATTTATATTTATCTTTACTCTGGTAATTTCATATTAAAACTTGTTCCACAACCACATTTGCTTTGAATATTATCATTTATAAAATCAAAACGAGATCCCATAATGTCTTCTATGTAATCTATTTTCGTTCCCAATAAAAAAAGCATACTTTTATTGCATAAATACAAGTTATATTCACCAAGAGGGTATACTTCATCTAATTTATGTGGTTTTTCATCTTTTTGTAAAACATCAAATTTATATGAGAAACCATTGCAACCACCGCTTTTTAAATATAATAAGGCACTTTTTCCATTTTGCTTAATTAAATGTGTTAATTTGCTTTTGGCTAGATTTGTTATTGTAATCATTATATATTTTAGCTAGGTAAATTAAATTGACATATCTACGTTTAAAGAGGTCTGTATTACACCTTTTCTCATTTAAAATGCTCATTTTTATGAGAGTACCTTGAATTTTTTACAAACAGTAATTCCATGACGTACTGGAAAATTTTCACTATGTTTAGAATGGTCTGTGGAAATACTAAAAATATCATAACCTAAATTTTTAAATGTATTAACCATTAATCTTTCTACTGGTTGATGAGCATACCCGTTATCTTTTTCAATAAAAATACCACAATGTTGATAAGGTGGATAATGTAGATTTGTATCATGTAATGCTAAAATTGTATTATCATTTATAATATTATTATTTACAAATTTATGAAAAATATCCATTTGTATCATATCATGACAATCAAAAAAAACTAAATCTAAAGGTTTATTATCTAACTCATTTATTGTTAAATCTAACGCATTTTTAATTATAACTTTATGGTTTTCAGAAAGAACCTGAACTGGGTTTATATCACAAGTATATAAAATTCCATCTTTACTAAAAGATAAGGCTTTTAAAAAATTTTTTGCACTATATCCGCTTAAACCTCCTATTTCTAAAATTCGTTCTAATCTACACCCACGAATAATAGAATATAAAAATAACGCTTCGTCATCCTGAATAGGACCAGAAACATTTTGATTTTCTGGTTGTGTTAAATGTGCTAAATCATAATTAACCATTATATATAGATATTATTGAGAGGAAAAATATTTATTTTAAACGGATACTAAATGGGCATTTTAAATGAGAAAAGGTGTAAAAGCAATGAAAATGGGTTAAATACTAAAATTATATAACAATTGTTTTTGTATTTTCAGCAATAACTGTTCCAACAGGTTCACTTTTTGTGACATTTTCAACTTTTGTGTAAATAATAGATACATTTTTATTTGATTTATAGCGTGATTTTGACTTACATAAAACTGCTCCTTGCGTGACAATTTGTCTTAATTGCTTTTTGTCTAATTTTTTATCAACCGGGATGGATGCTATAACATGGCATGATGATTCTCCTTGAATATGAAACCACAAATCATTTGGATTTGCTTCATCAATTATATCAAAATTATTTTGTGAATTTTTTCCAATAGTGTATAATACATTGCATTGCAAGGATGGAATTTGAATTTCTTGTTGCATCTTTAATTTTTTATTAATTTATTGATTAATAAAAAAACTTTATTCGTTATCAATTTTCTTACTTTGTATAAATAATATAAGGTATCAAATATACTAATCCAATTAAAATAAGTAAATTACTATGTAAGTTAAATGTTGTAAAATAGTAACTTGCTAAGAATGCAATTACTAACATAAAACTATCTCCTAATATTGCTTTGTAACTAACTTCATTTGCGTAATCCTTAAATAGGTCTAACATATTGTTTACTTTTCTAGGAATGCTTGTGAAAAACATAAAAAATGAAACGTCATGAATAACTTGAACAAATAGCAAAACAAATAAGAATGTAATCACATTAAAATTCAAATGAAAGAAGGTAAAGATAAACTTAGTAATTAATATTCCTATAACTAATATTAATACGTCCGCAATAACAGCACTAAGACGATATTTTTCATACCATGTTTTTAATTCTTTTGATTCAAAATAAGGGGTATAGTATAAAATAAACAACACTATTAAATCAGCTAAAATACTACCATTCAAAATAGGTAAAAAATGGGATATTTCATAAAAATTTGCAAAAGAACTCATATATATAATTGTTTGTTATTTTATTTCATACATAGATTGAAAAATAGTTGTCCATTTTTTATGATTTTCTTTTAGTTTTTGAATATGTTCTTGGTCTACATAATCTAATATTGCATAATTTGCTAAAAATTCTCTTTTTAAAAATGCATCAAAATTGATATTAGATATGCATAATACAAACAAATCGTGCATGAAAGCATGCATATTTACATTTAAAAAATCATTAAAATCTTTAATATATTTATCCCATTCATTTGAATGCTTTACGGGTGGAGTTGATGTATTTGTGTATATACTTTGTTGAGAAGTAATAAAGTGTGTAATAGATTCATTATTATTGCTTTCTCTATACACATATTGCTTTTCTTTTAATCTTCCAAATAGCCATTTATTATCTTTCCTTCGCAAATATGCACTTAATAGGACATCACAGCATGGTTGGTCTATAATATTTATATTTTTCTCTATTTTTTCAAAGAAATGGTTTAGTATATCTTTATGAATACAATAATTCCAATATTCGTGTCCTTGTTCTCTATGGTCTTTTTCAAATGTAGATTCATACACACCAGCAAGATTTAACATCGAATTTTTTATATATTCTTCATGTAATACTATTTGTTCTCCGATTTTAAATGTTCTATCTGGTAAATATTTATCATCGTCATCACAAAACATAATCCATTTATGACAACTATCCATTTCTTTGCAAAGCATTTCAAAATGATGCATTTGAGAACATTTGTTTTCACGGACTAATATATTTAGGAATGCACAATTTTTTGTACATTGATTTTCAGTAATATTTTTAAATGCTTCCTTCATTAGAACCTCATTATCGAAACTAATAGATACATATATCGTAATACTCATTTTTTGATTTATTAGGGATTCTAAGCACTCGACCAGAAGTGGTATTCTTTCTTGTTTTGTAATATGTGATGCAACAAAAATGCAAAATTCTTTAGGATGGATTTCCATTATTTAAATTAGTATGGTTTTGTTTAATATTTTTTAATAGGTATATAATATAAATATACTATTCATGAGTCGTAAAAATACTGATTTTATAAAAAAGAATATAAGAGATACTGACAATATGGCAAAAGATGAACTAGAACGAGCTATAAGAGAGCATGATAGTAATAAAAATAAAACTGTTAAAAAGAAAAAGGAAAAAGGAGTAAATTTAGGTCCAGCCATTGTTGCTCCACCATTAAAAGTTGGCGAACCTATAAATAAAAAATTACTAGATGTTCAACCAATAAAACCTAATTTGTATGAACATTTAAATGATAAATCAAAGTCACGTGAGCCATTATTTTCAAATAAGCCAAAAACAAGAGAACCATTATTTTCAAATAAGCCAAAAACACGAGAACCATTATTTTCAAAATCGGAAAAGAAAACAGATTATCAGAATCAGGACTATTTTTTTGTTTTTTCTCAAGATAAAAAAAATCAAAATTTAGAATTAAATTACGTTATTTTTTATAAAGGTGAGAAAAATGGCAATATAGAACTAAAATATTATGGTGATTTGTTAGATAGTGAAGAAACAATTAAAAATGATAAAGGCGAAAAGAGCCCCACGGGTATTTATAATATGCCCGAAATTAAGGAATTTGAAAAAGATAAAACTATTCCTTTGAATGAAAGTAAAACTTGGTATTTTGTTCAGCCGATGGGTGATAGCGTTGAATTAAATCAATATTTCAAAAATACAAAAGATGGTTTAGAATTAAAGAATGCATTTTTCTGTACATTTTTAAATAACTTTGAATTGAAAAATGATAGTATCACTTTAAACAAATTGAAAAATGAATTACTCCTTCCATTTGAATCATTAAAACTGAAGACTAATTTTAACTATGATATATTACAATTAAAAATGATTGCCGAAAGTGATGATAATTATTCTAAAAAATGGGATTGTGATGGTGAAGAAGATGATGATAATGATACTGAAATTGAGATAGATGATGAGGAAGAAGAAGAAGCTTTAAAAAAATATATTCAAATGATGGAAGAAGAACAAAAAGAAAAAGAAAGAGTACAAGAAGAGAAACGTATTCAAGAAGAAAAAGAAAAGGAGTTAGAGGAAGCAAAAAAGAAGGCAGAAGAAGAGCAAAAACAATTAGAAGAGGAAAAGAAACGTAAGGAAGAAGAGGAAAAGAAACGTAAGG
>CESN01013832.1_pt1 | contig 75631 bp, 110 predicted proteins | sample 531181 | NCBI WGS metagenome assembly CESN01 (sample SAMEA2621990, study PRJEB7988) | marine metagenome | isolation source: saline water (ENVO:00002010), including
CAATTGATGAATGTATCTTATTTTATTGTCAAGAAACTGGCATGAAAATTGCAGAAGTATCTGGGTATCACATAAAAACTTTTGGTATTGGTGATAAAGTTTCTCCTGAAAATTATGATGACAGTTTTCTTACGGTGCAATACTATCCAATATTTGATGAAGGAAGTGCTGACCTTTGGGTACAAAGTCCATTCAACATACCAAAAGACCATGTTGAAAAGATTACATTAGCCAATGCACCATCCGAAAAATTTGTTTTGGGTGCTGGTAGATGTATCATTTATCCTAGTTCGGTAAAACATTTTACAGAAGAAAATCCTACAGAAAATAGAGTATGCATAACTTTCAAAACGAAACGAAAGTAGATGAAATCAAGTTTCAGGAAATATTTAATAAGATTTTTCAAGGAAGATTGGAAGAAAAACAAAACAAGACTGGTACTAGAAATTATAGGACTAGTATTAGGTATTGGTGCAACCACAGTGATGGCAGTGACTATGCCAAGTCCAAATTTATTATTGGCCTATTCAATGTGGGAAGTGAGTGCCTTGTGTTTAATATATGGAGCCATTAGTAGAGGCAGTGTCGGATTGACACTACTTTATGGTTTATATTTTATAATTGATGGTATAGGATTGTTACGTTATCTTGCCATTTTGCCTTAATTGGCGAACAAGTACTTGACTTTATTGCATTTTTATAGTATTATGTATTTTGTAATGATGAAAAAATATATCATTAGTTTAGTGAAATTGTTAACATTAAAGGAGACGTCAATGGCGAAAGCAACAATTCAAGAGAGAGTTTTAAACTCTTTAGCAAACGGTAGTAAATTAACAACTGCTGACATCAAAAACAAATTTGGTGCGGGTAACCCACAAGCAGTTGTACAGGCATTAAGATTTGCAGGTTATCCTGTATTCTTAAACACTAGAAAAAATTCTAGAGGTACAGCCGTAAGCAGATATGTAATGGGTACGAAGGCTTCAAGAGCAGTCATCGGTGCTGGTTACAAAGCAATAGCAAAAGGTTTGCTAGACAACTAAAAAATAACTTCTGACGTTATTTTAAAAAAGGTCGCTTAGGCGGCCTTTTTTTTTGATTGACAAAAACCAATAAAGACAGTAGTATAATATAGACTGCTCGTAGTTCAGTTGGATAGAACATTGGTTTGCGGAACCAAAGGTCGGAGGTTCGAATCCTCCCGAGCAGGCCAAAAACAAAGAATAATTAATTAGTGTAAGAAGGTATTATGGACACTAAAGAAATTACTCAATGGTTGCGTTCTAACGTAGATTGGAATAGGTTTTGTACACTAGTAAACAATATAGGTACAGAACTAAATGAACGCAAATTAAGATTTGATAAAAGCGATTTGTTTGAAAAATCTCTCGAAAAATTTAGCAACGGTCTTATGAAATACGTAAACCAAGAAGGAGTAGATCATATGCTACCTGATGGTACTACCGTCGAAATGAAATACACACAAGATAGTTTATTCACAACAAAGACACAAAAGCGAAAAGAATATGTTGCTGATCTACAACTTATGAACAGTAGAGGCGGCAGTGAAGGTAGAACTTTGCCTGAAACTTATGCACAATATCTTTTAATATGTGATAATAATGCAATAGCAGTGGCACCAACATATATGTTAGAACCATATCTTGAAAATGCAGGAGATGGCATCAAAACCAAAAGGTTACCAATTAGTGTTATCCAATATGTTGTTACACCAAAAGATGTTAAAATTAACTCCGTAAATGCACCTTCTTATAAGGAAGCCAAATACCAAATGCAACAAGATTTTTTGAATAATTTTTAAATAAAAGGTTGACAAATGGTATATAATTTGCTATATTAATATTATTAATTAGGCATTTAAGAGGCAAAAATGAGAACACAACCGCAAGTAGTTATAGAAAAATTAGAAGCAGACAATTCCCGTCTTGCAAAAGAATCAATATTATTAGACGCAATGAACGAAGGACTAGATGAGTTCTTTGAAGGTGTTAGAATGGCACTTGATCCATTATACACATTTGGCGTAAAGCAAGTTCCAACAAAAGACACAGTGATATCAGCACAAGGTTGCGAATGGAAAATATTTTTAGAACTCGCAGATAAACTTAACAAAAGAGAATTAACTGGTCATGCGGCCAGAGATGCAATTAACCTTGTAATGAGTTCAGCGACAGCAGAACAATGGAATGGTTTTTACAGACGTATCCTTATTAAGGATTTACGTTGTGGGGTTAGTGAAAAGACCGTAAACAATGTAGCAAAGAAAAACGGATTTGACAAATACATGGTTCCTGTGTTTACTTGTCAACTTGCACATGATTCAGCAAAACACGAAAAGAAAATTACAGGCAATAAAATGCTTGAAGTAAAACTAGATGGAGTTCGTGTAGTTACAATTATACAAGGTGACAAGGTTGAGATGTTTTCACGTAATGGAAAACAGTTTCATAACTTTGGACACATCTGTGATGAGATAGCAGAAGTAGTTAAAAAGTCTCCACCACCATTTGATTTGGTTTTAGATGGAGAAGTTATGAGTGATAACTTTCAGGACTTGATGAAACAAGTACACAGAAAGGACAATGTGAATGCCAAAGATGCAGTATTACATCTATTCGATTTTGTTCCTTTGGACAAGTTTTTGGCAGGTGGATATGATAAGCCACAGTCTTTTAGAACTGAAGCATTGAAGTTTTGGTATGATGCTAATAAAGACGCCTTAGAGCACGTACAAGTGCTGGATCACGAAATTGTGAACTTAGACACGCCAGAAGGGCAAAAGACGTACACAGACGTAAATAAAGCGGCTGTAGACGGTGGATATGAAGGGATTATGATCAAAGATCTTGATGCACCGTATGAATGTAAGAGATCTACTGCTTGGCTTAAACTAAAACCATTTATAGAAGTAACACTCAAAGTAGTTGCTGTCGAAGAAGGCACAGGACGTAACGAAGGACGATTAGGTGCCTTAATTTTACAAGGAGAAGATGATGGATACAATTATAGCCTTAACTGTGGGAGCGGCCTCTCTGACTCTCAACGCGATAAGTTCTGGACTGAACGTGATACTCTCATTGGTCAGTTAGTAGAGATAAGAGCAGACGCAAGAACAAAATCACAAGATAGTGATACTTACAGTTTAAGATTTCCAAGATTCAAAACATTCAGAGGTTTTGATAAAAGCGAGAAACTATAAAGGAGGTAATACACCAATGAAGATTTTCGCAATAATAGTAACAGTGGCATTTATGATGATTAGTACATCGGTAAATGCAGATCCAGTCAGTAAAGTACAAAACTGGTTGATCGAAGAAAAAAATAGTATTGTTGAATATCAGAAGAAAAGTTGGACAGATGCTAAAGATCAATTTGCAAGAAATAAAACGCAGATTAGTAATTTCTTTAGTAAGTTCAAATCTGAAAAGAGCAATTAAAATATTAGGTTGAAGCCATTTTTTGTTGACTTTTAAATTTTTTGCTATATAATAACTATAATCATATAGCATAGAAGGAGACACAAGGATGGCTTTGACTGCCTTAAAAGGTAAAAGTCTACGTAGGAAAAAACCTAGAAGAGTTGCTAGTAAACTAAACGGCCCCAATTACGAAAACGCAGATAAGTTAAAAGGAGAAGCATATGGAAAATTTGTTTCTTATGCATTTGACTTCTATAGACTAGAACATAAAAACTCTGATTATAAAAAATGGGTAATTGAATACTATAATAAACATGATAAAAAGAAACTTCCTTGGTTAAAAAAGTGTCCTGAGAATCGTTACGGTTCTACCATTGGAGCACTTTGTAAGATTTCATTATCGGGAGTACCAGACTACTGCGAGGAATACAATAAGCATTGGGAGGCACTTCCTGGCACAATGGGATCGACTAAACCTTTGAGCCAAAGTATAAATAGGTTTGCGACTGAACTAATAGAACAGAGTATGAAGATAGCACAAGAGAAAGAAAAAGAAGAAGCACCTAAAAAGGTTATAAAAGAAAAAATTAATATTCAACAAAGAATATTTGCCCAAGCCTCCATTATGTTTGAACCAATAGATATTTGGGTTGACAAGTGGTATGAGGAACAAGAAAAGTTTAATCCAAAAGGATATGACTTCGGAAAACATTTACGTAATGTTAATTGTACACAGGCTCATGCAAGGAAAATAAGAGACTGGTTAGATCCAGAATTACTAGAATTACAAGCCGCTAGTAATCCGCCTTCCAAGGCAGATCGTGATAAGATGAACGATCATGACAAAGATGATGCTGAACAATTAATCGAAGCATATAGTTGTTACACTAAAAAAGCATTAGAGAAAAAAGTTCTTGCCCTACAAAATATACTAGGTGCTTGTAATGTTATTATAGAAACAGCCAAAGCAAATAGAAAGCCACGTAAACGTGTTCGTAGCAAGGAAAAAATGGTTGCTAAGATGAAGTTTGCACAAAACAATGACAAGTTTGCATTGGCAAGTATTAATCCGCAAGAGATAATAAATGCTAGTGAACTGTGGATATTCAACTTTAAAACACGTAAAATAGGTAGATATGTTGCTAAAACCATAGACCCTTTGCATCAAGGACGTGAAGGCAGTGGATTGAGTGTTAAAGGCACAACAATTAGAGATTACGATGAAGCACTGTCTATACAGAAAACACTACGTAAACCAGAAGAAAAATTGAAAGAATTTAAGGAATCAGGACCACGTAAAATCAAGACTTTTCTAGACGAAATCAATGCAGTAGACATCAAATTAAATGGTCGTATCAATCCTGATACTATTTTGCTAAAAGCAATACTCTAAACTCTTTGGATAAATATTAGTATGAGCAACTATAATGACATAGATTCAGGTCAAATTAACGAGATCAAAAAAGGGTTACAATCCATAGGTGAAGCCATTGAAAAAGTGGCGAATCGTGTTGTTCCTGATAAAGAAATTACTGACAAAAGCATTAGTGGTAATAAAATACAAGGTGGAAAGATAAGTTTATTCAAAAGCACCGGTATAGAAGATCTCGCTGGTAAAAAAGCACTAGTGATAGACAATGATGGCATTCTTGTAGACAATATTAAAACAAGCACAATATCAGGTGGAGCAAAAGTTCAAGGCGATTTAACAGTTGACGGAGAACTTACAACACAAAAGTTACACGTAAATGAACTTACTGCTGACGTTAGAAACGAAAGAACAAGTTCACTTACGTTTAATTCAGAAAGTGGTGACACACCATTTGGTAAAGGATTGCAATGGCAGACTGCTGATCAAACAAAACAATTTATTTTACAAGATAAAGGTTTATGGTCAAGTGAGTCGATTGATATTTCCAGAGATAAAAGTTTTTCCATAGATAAGGTTAATGTCCTATCATCAGATACACTAGGCGAAACAATTCTAAAATCAAGTCTTACATCAGTAGGTACACTTACAGACCTAAAAATTACTGGTAGTCTTGAAATAGATGAGTTTATGTTCTATGATGCAAATCACAGTAGATTTGGTATTGGCACTGAAGGTCCAAACGGACAATTAAGTGTTGGTAGTATTGACAGTGAATTCATAGTTGACCCTGGTGTGAGAAAAGTAACAGTTGGAACTTATACTACAAGTGACTTAGAAATAATCACAGATAACACTCCAAGATTAACTGTTGAAAACAATGGGAACATAGTGCTCGGAACCAAAGGTAATTCTAATCCTAAAATTAGTTTACACGGAAAAGTTGGTGTTAATATCGCAACACCAGGTGATGACGCAGACCTAAGTGTTTCAGGACCGATCAAATTTATGAATAAAGTTTTTGCAGTAGGTGATGCAACACCTGTCATAGGCTTATGGCAAGTAGGTGACATTGTGTGGCATTCAAATCCAGCAGAAGGCGGTCATGTTGGATGGGTTTGTGTAAGAAGCGGTAATCCAGGTTCCTGGTCTCCCTTTGGCCGCATAGAGAAATAACATGAAGTTGTCGAAGCAAGTCCGGTTTTGGAACTGGGCAGGGAAGGTGCTCCCAATGGTAGCATTGATGACCTTATGCATGGTACTTGTATTTGACATGACTTCAGTTAAAGAAGTGGTAATTAGTGCGATTGCAGTAGTATTTGGAGCCATTGCATTTACTTGGTGGTGGTGGGTAATGGGTGCAGTTAAGGCCCTTACAGAGTTACTGACAAATGCACAAACAAGATTTACTGAAGTAATTGGTGAAATAAAAGATTTAAGAAAGGATATTAATGACAGAAATAAGAAAAAGTAGTATTGCATTATTACTTTTTATTACAGCCTGCACTAGTACTCCTGTTCCTACTGACGTAAACAAACCAGAAGAATCTAAAACAAATACAGAAACAAGCATTAAAAGTAATGGACCTACAGACTTCCAAGGTATTGCAGATGCACTTGGTTGTATATTTGCACCTCAAACTTGTGAATAAAATTAATCTGTTGGATTAAAAACTTCCTGAGCAGTAATACCCATTGAGCCTTTATTAAGATTGACAACTACACTTCCAGTGGCGGCTATTAATTTAAAGTAAACTTCATCACCATAGTTTGCTGAAGTGGTATGTCCTATTTTATGATGTAAAGTAGTATATTCATCATATGATGCACCTGTTGTATCATGTGGTATTTGTATCTTATCTATTGTACTCCAAGCACCTGTACCTACCTTTGTTTGCAGTTCAACGTATGCTTCGGCAGTTCCTTTTTTAACTGGTACACTATAATAAACTTCTATGTTTGTTTCACCTGTAGAAGTAAAATTAATTGCCATGTCTGCTGGACTTGTATCTTGAATTGTGTTTCCTGCACTTACAGTTGTATCAGTGCTTGATCCTGCAATGCCTGGATAGTTCTTTTGATATGCTCTTTGAATTGTGCTATTAGCCAATGTAGCATACACAGTGGTTGTGCCACTGTTATTTTTGTATATCTCAAATAAAAATTTATCAGTTTGGTTTGCATTGCCTTTAGGTGGATTACCATAAGGAGTTCTCCATACAACGTTTGCACTTGCACCACCTATTTTAAATCCAGGAACTCTTGGCGTTGCACCCTGTTGTAAATGAATGATTACTGATTTAATTTCATTATTTTCTAGAGATAGGTTTGTGATGTTTGCATTAATGGCTCCGCCAGGTGTAGTCCAAAACACTTCATCACCAAATGCACTATTAACATCAATATTATAATCACCTGTGTTTACGTTATTAGATAATATCTTTCTTGTTATTCCATTTGTAAACAATTCGTTAGCAATAATAATATTATTATTTGCATCACTGCTTAATAGTATATTACTACCATTATAAAATTCGAACACACCTTTTGTTGCATCTGATGAATCTAATTTAAATTGTAATTTTGCACGTTCTACAAAGTCACCTGCGGAATAAGCCAATGCTCTTATATTTGCAATTTCATCACCTGGACTTGCATTGGTAAATGTTATACCACTATTACCTCTGCCTTTGTAAAAGTCTAAATTGTTACCTTGTGAATTTGTACCAAATGATGCTATGTTTATACCTGAACCTGCACCGTATCCTGTTCCACTTATACTTAATGATCCATATGGATTATTGTTAGTTGAAAAAGTTGCAGTGGTTGTTGATTGAAATTTTTGACCCCATTTTACATAACCAACATTTGCTAATGGACTATCATTAGAACCATCTGATTCATATATCCAAAGACCCTTACTTCCGTTTGCTGGACTCATTTCTAAGTCGTCTATATTGATTTTATTTGCTACTGAATCTACAATAGTAGCACTGTCATCTCCAAACAATGAACCTTTAAAGTCGCCATAGTATTCAACTGCTGATACATTTCCAGATACAGTTATTCCACTAGCAGTAGTTTCTAGTCTAGGATTGTTGTTAAAGTATATTGTTTGTCCTGCACCGGCATTAGTTGCAATACTTGTTTTTGTGCCTCCAGCATTTTGTAAATATGTTGTTCCTGAACGTACAAATAAACTTCCTGTACCTACATCATCAATATAACTATTATTACTATCATGATAAATTTCCAAGTCAGGACCTGCACCTAACTTAATTTTATCATTATCTCTCATAGTCAAATGTCCTTCAACACTTGGAGATAAAATCTTTCCATTAGCACCATCAATTATAACAGTTGAATCATCTGCACTAACAGATCCTCTAAGGTCACCTACAAAAATGTTTGAACTGATGGAGTTAAAACCTGTACCAACACCACTATTGATATTTGCAGTACCATCTGAAAGTGTGCCAACTTCTAAGTTGCCTGTTACTGCTCCAGCACCATTAACAGTCAAGGCAGTTGTTATTACACTTGAATTTGCAACAGGGCCTACTAATTTACTATTAACCGCATCTATTAATAAACTTGAGTCGTCTCCAAACACTGATCCCGTAAAGTCACCATCTAATGTTCCTATAAAGTGACCGTGAAATTCTGTTGAGTAAATATCTCTAAATGGTGCACTTGTACTTCCAATATCAAATGTGTTTCCACTTGCAGGTAATACATTTCTAACTGTAATATTTCCACCTGCACTGTTTGTTGTAAGCACAGGGTTTGAAGTTACACCATATAGTTCATAAGTTAATTTTAGATCTAAATTTATAGTACCGCCATTGCCTGACCAAGTATATGTAATTCTGTATTTCTGTCCTGTTGCGGTTGTCTCACTGTAATTTGCTGATACTTGATAAGGAACGTCAACCGAGTTTCCACTTTCAGTAGCCAATGTTGTATATGTGCCTGGAGATCCTGGAACTTCTCTTTCAACAGTAACATTCATTGATGCACCGTTTTTGATTACGTAACCTGCACTATAAGAAAATAAACCTGTCCCTGCCTGTGTGACTATTTCATATTGTTGTGATGCCGCAGATGATGTTACTGCCCTTACACTTGGGACTAAATTAATTGGATTGTCTATTGTACCTGATCCTTGTAGGTTAGCAGGAATAGTTGCAAATCCATCTGATCCTGCACTAGTAATATCACCTATTTCTACGTCTTCTATAAAAAGTTTTTCAGTTGTGATGCTACCACGTTTTGCTACTGAATGCAATGAGTCAACTTCTGCTACTGCAAAACTACTGATCTGTAAACTATTAGCACCTAGTCTAGTAAGTTGTATTCCACCTGCTTGTGAAAGTGCTATTGTTGATGTATTAGTGTTTACATCTGTTAGATTAATGTTGGTTGTGCCTAGTGGTACATCAAGATCATATTGTACGTCAATTGTGAAAGTGTCTGTGCTGACGTTACCGCCTGTCCATTTGACACCTTGTCCTCTTTTTACATGAAGACTATCCGTGACTGCATCTGCTTCTATGTTATATTCAACAGTATTACCATCAGCAGAGTATAATTTTATAAATCTAAAAAAGTCGTGTATTGCGGTCATGTTTCGTATTTTTCCTAACTTACTACTGTATTTATTAAATACTGTATGCTCATTATAGGTAACGGAGAAAGCCGAAAAGGCTTTGAAATACAAAAATTTAACTGTCTTACGATAGGTTGTAATGCTATTATACGTGAAACTAGAGTACATAACGTGGTCTGTTGCGATAAACGTATGGTGCTTGAAGCCAGTCGTAAAATGATAAACAATAAGACAGCGGTATGGACCAGACATGATTGGATGTCACAGTTTCCAAAAATGCATAATTTAAATGCTATTCCGAGCCTTTGGTTTGAAGGTGAATTAAAACAAGATAATCATTTCCATTGGGGTAGCGGACCATATGCGGTGTATGTAGGCTGTAAGTTACCTGGTCGCTCAAATGAAGTAATACATATGATAGGCTTTGATTTATATCCCCAAGAAGATGGTAAAATTAATAACATCTATAAGGGCACATTTAACTATGAAGAAGAAGATTCAAATGGGGTCAATCCTAGTTTCTGGATTTACCAAATAGGAAAAGTAATGGAACGTTATGAAGATAGAGAATTTAGAGTTTATAATCATGCTGATTGGAAAATGCCACAAAGTTGGAAAGCATTAGACAATGTTCATTTCTGTCCATTAGGCGATAATCCAAAGCAGATTGAAAGTTTATACGGTATCATTAGATGAAAAAAGAAAACTTCGCAATATTTCCTACATTAGTTTCTGCGTTTGACTTGAAAGGACATAGTCAAGAACAAACTTGCATTGATATTATAGAAGGACATAATAACTTAACTGACCATGCATTAATCAAAGGTGGCAAGAGTAGTTTTGTTGTAGGTGATGAACAATTTTTGTTTGATAAAAGACTAGAAAAATTAAGATGGGATATCCAAGGCTGTATTGATAGTTACTGTGACGATGCAGGACTTGAACCAAGTTTATTAAGCACCAGTTGGTTTAATGTTATGGGCGAAGGTGCTAACGTAGAGAAACATAGACACGAAGGAAGTGTTGTAAGTGGAGCATATTATCCATTGGTTGAAGATGAGAGTTGTCCATTAATTTTTGAAAGTCCATTACGCCAGGTTAGAATGTGTGATGTATTTGATAAACAAAACGAATTCAGTAGTTACTACGTAAGCATGAAACCAAAAAATGGTTTACTTCTTATATTCCCTAGTTGGTTAGAACACAGAACTGACCCAAATGCTAGTGGTAAGAGAATAACAGTAAGTTTTAACACTATACGCCGAAATCTTGTACCGCATATTATTGCCCAACAGAAACATTATGGCAAATTTCCTGTTGACAATCAGCCAAGAGTATAGTATATTAATAACATGAGGACTTATAAACGTCGACCCTCTTTAAATACTCCGCCGTTAATGTTATTAGGAGAAACATATGAGCAAACATTATAGTACAAAACATTATGGACACAACATTGGGTTGAGTGCAGTCTTTAGGCAACCAAATGCAGATCATTCACATTGTCATCTGCTACATGGATACAGTCTTGCATTTACATTTACTTTTGGTTGTGACAAATTAGACAACAAAAATTGGGCAGTCGACTTTGGTGGTCTGAAACCATTGAAAGCATGGCTTGAAGATAACTTCGATCACAAACTATGTTTGGATAATGCAGATCCAATGATAGATGAATTTAAAAGACTAGAAGAATTAGATCTTGCAGAACTAAGATACTTTGATGGTGTTGGTGCAGAGAAATTTGCCGAACACGCCTTTAACTTTGCAGACAAATTGATTAGAGAAAAAACAGATAATCGTTGCTATGTTGTCAAGGTAGAGTGTGCAGAACACGGAGCCAACTCGGCAATTTATTCTAAAGAATAGGAAATCCAAATGCAAAATTGGATCATATGTCTCAAGCATGGAGACAAATATAGTTCCGAATATGTAAACAAATTACATAACATGGTGCGTAGAAATTGTACCCTGCCTTTTAAATTTGGTTGCTATACTGAAAGACCAGAAGGCATTGATCCAAGCATTGAAATATTTCCATTACCAGATCTAGGATTAGTATCTGGTTGGTGGTTTAAACCTTATTTCTTTAATCCAAATATTCCAACACAAGGCAGAATACTATATTTTGATTTAGATGTAATTGTTTTTAAAAATATTGATCAACTTTTTACTTGGGAATCGGAACAATTTTGTATCATAAGAGATTTCAATAGACACATAAGAGATGATTGGAAAAGAATGAATTCAAGTGTATTTAGGTTAACCACTGGACAACATCAATACGTTTGGGACAACTTTATAAAACAACCCGAAATAAATTCAAAAAAAATGCATGGAGATCAAGATTGGATATTTGCTCATGTTAAAAGTGATTTTAAATATTGGCCAGATGAATGGATACAAAGTTACAAATGGGAAATGAGGGGTAAACCCACAATGGCAAGAGTCGGCGGTGTTAGAAACTTTAGCCATCCAGGGATTCCAGAAATAAAACCAGAAACAAGTGTAGCAGTATTCCACGGAGAACCGCACCCACATAATTGCATCGATCCTTGGTGTAAGGAAAACTGGTATTGACATTAACCGTTTTATTTGCTATAATAATGCAATTATGGAAAAGAAGTTAACAGATTTTGAAATAGAAGAAAAAACATCTGGCGGTGCAGTTTATGAAGCAGGTGTTAGAGAAAGTAAAAGAAGTAAGGCAGTTAGACAAATAGCACAACCACTAATGGACAAATACTGGAAACAAGATGTTACAAATTTACATAGGATTTATAGAGTTGCTGAATACCTATTACAAAGGAGCAAAAGACATAAATGATTAAACGTGTAGGCTTTGCCTGTAAATTTATGCACTCAGACCAAACCCTTAAGAAAAAATTACTTGAGGAAATTGAACGTCCTTTGTTGAGCAGGTGTACAACAGTTGCTTGGTTGAATCGACAAACTAAAGAAGATGCTGAACAGAGACTATGGGATTTGATGGTCCACAACATAAAGGCATTTGAAAATCTTATTCAGTATGTTGGAGGACTACCAAATGAATTTCACATGGTGAGACTTGGTAGTGATGTACTTCCTGTCTATACTGAACCTACTTGGTCATATTTTTGGAAGAAGCCTGATGTAAGAGCATATTGTGAAAAGCATTTTGCAAAGGTTGGCGAACTTGCAAGAAAATTAGATGTTAGGTTGTCAATGCACCCTGGACAATTCACGGTGTTGGCTTCGGACAATCCAAATATAGTAAATAGAAGCATAGAGGAGTTTGAATATCATGTTGACGTTGCAAGGTGGATGGGATACGGTAGACAATACCAAGACTTTAAGATCAATGTACACATCTCAGGCCGCAAAGGTCCAGCCGGTATCATCGACGCATACCCAAGATTATCTGAAGAAGCGAGAAACACGATTACGATTGAGAACGACGAAATGTCGTGGGGTATCGAAGCCAGTCTTGAATTGCGAGACAAACTTGCCCTCGTTCTTGACATACACCACCACTGGGTTAAAACTGGTGAATATATCCAACCAACCGACGATAGATATTTACGCATAGTAGATTCATGGCGTGGTGTTAGACCAGTCATACATTACTCCGTATCACGTGAAGATCTACTTGTAGGACATGATATAGATACACTTCCTAACATGGACGAACTACTAGAACAAGGCTTTAAAAAAGCAAAACTACGTGCTCATAGCGATTATATGTGGAATAATGCTGTCAACGACTGGGCTCTATCCTTTAGAGACTCCGCAGATATTATGGTAGAAAGCAAGGCAAAGAACCTTGCAAGTATTAAATTATTAGACCATAATTCACGATAAATAATACTGATGAATAATAATGATTTAAGAGAGTATATGAATCTCTTCGAAAAAAAGTTAGAGGAAGTTACTCTAATGAAACTGCCTTATGGCACAGGAGATCTTACTCCAGTTTTGTCTAAAGACAATGTTGAATATCATTATAATGTTTTATCAAAAGGTTATGTAGACAGATACAATAACGAAGAAGGTGATCCTAATTTTAATTATGGTGGAGCCATGTTGCATAATCTTTGGTGGACACAATTACAAAAACCAGGTGGAACAAACACACCAACAGGACCGATCAAAGAATTAATTAATAACAACTTTGAAAATTATAATAATTTTAAAGATGAAGTGTTATTATCGGCTATGAAGTTACAAGGATCAGGTTGGGTGTATCTAAGCAAAAATGGTCAAGTAAAGACAACACCTAATCAAACTTACAAATCAGATATATTGATGCCAATTGATATGTGGGAACATTCTTTCTCAGATTATACCAAAGAGGGTAAAGAATGTAAAAAGAAATACATTCAAAACATGATGCGTATTATCAATTGGGACGTTATCAATCAAAGATTAGCATAATTAAAAGCAAACGGAGAATATAAATGTTTAATTGGATAAACAAAATTTTTGGTTCAGCACCAAAAAAGGTTAAGAAATTAAAACCTTTAGTGTTGATCCCTAAAAAGGCTGACCTAAGTAAAATGACTAAAAAGGCTTTAGAAGATCTAGGCAGAAAACATAAGATAGAATTGGATAGAAGATTAACCAAAGACAAATTGGTTAACCAACTATACAAGCATCTTAAAAGTTTAAACAAATAGGAGTATATGACATGATAAGCACAATTAAAAGTTGGGCAAACAAACGTTTCAAAGAAAGAACATCTTGGGACGGAGCCTTCTTAATCGCAGTTGGCGTTATTGTTTTAATCGCAGGACCATTGGCAAAGATTGCCGCCTACGGTGCAATAGCCTACGGCGCTTGGACTATTTGGAAGTCTGAATAATTATAAAGTATCTATAGTTACTAGGGTGTCGATTGTAGAATCTAGTGTTTTACGTCTTTCGACACCCTTTTTTTGAGCAAATCTTTTAGGATCACAGGAAGGACAGACATGGTAATAGGCGTTATCTAGACGTTTAGGATCAACTTTACCTTTGTCCCTTTTAAATTCTTCTTTACAATCATCACATTGAAACACAACAATGGTACGCATACGTTTATAGGTATGGTGCTTACCACCTTTACTACGGCGCATATAATACTTCACTTCCTGTTCAGTTCTTAAAAACATACTATAACTATTTATATTACATTCGGTTTGTAAAATAATAGATAAATAACTTTAACAGAGGGACAATAATGTCAACGATAGTAACTTTGACGGAATCAGCAAAGGAGCATATGACTACTATGCTTAAAGAAAACAGCAAACACGCAGTACGCCTAGCATTAAAAGGTGGTGGATGTGCTGGTTTCAAGTATGATTGGTCACTTGAAGATAAGGTTGCCGACGACGATGAAGTTGTTGATTTTGAACAAGGAAAGTTTATTGTAGATCCTGCTAGTGTGATGTACTTGTTAGGTTCAACTATAGATTATAAAAAAGAAGTGTTTGGTTCGTATTTTACTGTAACGAATCCAGGCTCAACATCAAGTTGCGGATGTGGCGAAAGCGTAGGATTTTAATAGATGACAAAACAAGTAATTAATATCGGTGTTGAAGGAAATGATGCTTCGGGTGATAGTATCAGAGATGCGTTTAAGAAAGCAAATGAAAACTTTACAGAACTTTATGCAATATTTGGTCAAGGTGGTGCTATTGGATTTACTGCATTATCAGACACCCCGTCAACATTAGGACAAAACAAAGTACCAGTAACTGATTCCGCAGGCTCGACAATATTAATGAAAGATATTGTTGGCGGTGCAGGTATAGTTATAGATAATACATCTACTACGCAATTAAAAATTACAAACACTGGATCAAGTGTTGCACAAGATTTATCACCAACATTAGGCGGACATCTAACAGGTGCTGGTTTATATGGTATTGGAAAAATTGCACCAGTATCAGATGCAACTGCAACTGCACTTGGAAACTTACACGCAACCGCAGTCACAATACACGATCTAGTAATAGACAAAAAATTTGCTGACCAAGAATATTATGTAAAAGGTGAAGCAATTAGAGTTAGAGATGAACCTTCAACAGGATCAGGCTACACTTTAACAATAGGAAGTTTCGTAAACGGGAACCTTATAACAGTATCACATGGTTTTGATAATAGTGTAAATGGAACACCATTCAGATATAATTCTACAGGCGCTGACGCAACTAATTTAAGTTCTGGTTTTACTTATTATGTAAGATTCATTAACAATACAACATTAAGTATTCACTCAACAGAAACAGGTGCAAAAAATAACACTGCAAAAATAAATGCAAATGATGGTATATCAGGTATTCCAACAGGCACACATACAATTACAGATGCTGAATATGATACTGCATTAACAGGACAATTTTTAGACAGCGAAGCACTTCCAAGAAAAGTTATCACTAGAAGAGATGGTGACACAATGACTGGTGCTTTGAACTTGCATGACCATCCAGGTGATTTAGCAGGTAAAGGTACTCCAAATTCCGCAGATGATTTACAAGCGGCTACAAAATTTTACGTAGACAATTCTACATTTAGTTCAACAGTTGATTTATTTGTTTCAACACAAGGTGACGATGCACAAACTTTAACACCAGCAGGACAAGAAGGTAGAAGTATAAACTATGCTTACAAGTCTATTAACAAAGCGGCGGAAAAAGCACAAGAGATTATGTTTGCGGCACCTAAGGAACCAGGTGCTTACACACAAACAATTACATTCAATGATGGTGCAAATAAATCAGCGGTAACAAGTGGAACGATTGTATCAGCAAATCCATTGGCGGCTCCGGCAGTTGCATTATTAACACCAAACAAAAATTTTGTACAGAAAGAAACTATTGGATTCTTAAATGCTACATATCCTGAATTAGTTTACAACCAAGCAAGATGTAAGTTAGATTTAGGTTTAATTATTGAAGGAATGTTATTAGACATTCAAAATGATCAGAATGCTAACTTCCATGCAATACAATCAGGCGTAAGATATTTTAGTACTGTATCAGGACAGATAGCAAGAACAACACAAAGAACACAAACACTGGCGGCACTTAATCATGCTGAAAGTGTAATTAAGACACACATCTTAACTAACACACCAGTAACTGCATCTAGCACATATCAAAATAGATTTGGTGTTAGACAAAAAGATCATAGTTCAACAACTATCTCAATTAATGCAGGTGCGAACAGTTATGTTCACACTTATGTAAGTGGTGGTACTGTTGAATTTAATTCTGTTACACACAATATTACAAATGCAGTTTATGATAATGTTCAAGGATATGTAAAAATTACAACTGCTACTCCACACGGTGCATCACCTGGAGACATAGTTAGAGTACAAAACATAACATGGAATTGTTCATTAGGACAAAAAGTTTATCCAGAAGTTGTTACACAAACAATAGACAACAGTCAAAGTGTTGATGGCACAGTGATAAGTGCATTTGGAAATAAATTTACAGTCATTGAAAACATTATTCAAAATGGATATAGTTCAATACCAACACTGGTAGAAGGTAGCACATACAAACTTAAATTTACTTCTGGAGCAACTGCGGTTGACCAAGGTAAACTTAATAACGTAGATATATTACCTGGTAAGATGATTAGGGGTAAAACATCAGGTGCATTAGGAAGAATCGTAAAATACACAAGACAGGATACTGCTGGTAATGATGCAGTTGAGGTTGTATTAGAGGAACCACAAGTTTTCTCAGTAGGTGAAGAATTAGAATACGGAAACTTTACGAAGACAACACAGATTACAATACACATAGAAACAGGACAGTACTATGAAGATTATCCTATCAAACTTCCTGCAAACTGTTCAATCAAAGGTTCAGACTTTAGACGTACAATTATTAGACCATTAAAACGTGTTTCACAATCTCCTTGGAGAACAACTTACTTCTATAGAGATTATGAATTTGATGGATTAGAACTTATTCCGACAGGCAACCCAAATGCAATTAATTTATTGTCTGCAAACAAAGAATATGTAAAAGATGAAGCAGTGGCTTATGTTGATGCTCAGATTGCCACAAACGCAGGTATATGGGCAGGCTTTAATTATGAAAAAGCCAACTACGAAAGAGATGTAGGAAGATTAATAGATGCTTTACAACTTGATGTAAAGTATGGTGGTAATGCGTCCATAACAAAAAGATCAACAAGTTATTGGGTTGGTACAACAAGTACTCTAGCAGGGCCGCCAAATGAACAACAACAATTTGCGGCAATGATAGATTATGTTAAGATATTATTAAAAGATTATATTTTAACAAACACTGCTTTCACAAGTTTACAAAGTGTTACAACACAACAAATAGATTCAACTGCGGCAGAGGCAGGTGTTACGACATCTGTTAATACACTTTTAACAAATCATAGTGCAGTTATACTTAATGGTTTAGCACAACTAGATGCATTAAACGATCCACGTTACGGTTTCCATTATCTAACAGATCCATCAAACAGTTCAAGCACAGCCAAAAACAATACAGAGATGGACGTATTCTTGATGAACGATGCAAACAGAATCATGAACGTATCTATACAAGGACATGGAGGTTTTGCACAGGTACTTGATCCAGAAGGACAAATTTTAATTAAATCACCATATGTACAGGTTGCATCTTCATTCAGTGCAAGTAAAAATGCAAAAGCATTTAGAGGTGGTATGTACATTGATGCCTTTGTTGCAAACATACCAGCAACGGTTGTTAGCAAAACAGATGCATTTACACTTAACATTTCAAGTTCTTCAGGAACAGGATTATTTTTACGTAAACCAGAAACACCTGCACCATTCTATATTGATGGTGTAAGATATCAAATTGATGCAGTAACAAATTACAATGGTCCGGCGGGTACGGCAACGTTGTTATTGAATCCAACATCAAACAGTGGTAATGGTTTTGTACTACCTAACAATACAGATATTATTATACAAACTGCTGGTAACAGAAGTATGTTGGCAAATGACTACACACAGGTTAATGATTTAGGTTATGGTATTGTAGTTAACAATGGTGCGTTGTCAGAACAGGTTTCAACATTTACATATTATAACCACGTTGCATACTACGTTAACAATGGTTCAAGTATTAGATCATTAAATGGATCAAACAGTAATGGTGACTTTGGACTTGTATCAGCAGGGTCTGATCCAAATGAATTAGTTGATGAAATTACACTTGTTAAAAACATGGTACAGACCGCAAGGATCTATGACGATGGTTCAACCTTTGTAAATGCAATTAACAAAAATAAAGTTTATGTTTACGATTACACAGACATTCCACTTAACGTTTCAGAACTTGAAATAGATCATGGCGGGTCAACAGGTATAGTAAGATATGAAGTAAACAGTATTCAAAGCACAACTGCTCCAGGACAGTCAGCCACTAATGCAAGTAAGAGCGGAACTGTACTACAATTAAACATTGGTGGTAGTGATGGATTACAAGCGGCATTAAGTAATGGTGATAAGGTTACAATCAGAGCATTACAAAACTTCCAGTTCGCAGATTTAATTGACGATGTACCTATTAGACCATCAACTGCAATCGTGTTTGATGAAAACGAAAAATTCACTTATAGAAGTATTGCATTTGGAAAAACAGATAGTTTAGGTACTCAGGTTGCTTCTGGTAACAGTATCATAACATTTGACGCAAGTTTTGATTATGTAAGAATGATTGTTGCCAACACTGAAGCGGCATTAACAACTTATTCAGGTGCCGGCGGAGCATCACAGGGTGCGGCGGCAGGTGATGATGTAATTGCTATCTCAAAAATAAGTGAGCAAACTGATATCGACAGATTGAATAATGGTGATATGATATTTGCACACGCAGGTAAACTTCATCAAATTAACAACTACATTGATAGAGGATCATACGCAACAATAAGTATTTCAGATGTTACTGACGGTGATGTTAGTGGTACTGGTCAAACAGGATTGGCGGCAAGTGTTGTACAAACTTCGGCAATCACTTTAAGAGCAGGTTTGGCGGCAAATGAAAACGCATCATTAACAGTAAGTATTTCTACTTGTAGAGCAACAGGACATGATTTCAACCAAATTGGTACAGGCGGATTTAACACTTCAAACTATCCAAGTGTGATTTACGGTGATCCACAAAGTCCTGTACAAGCAAATGAAGTTGATGAACGTGGCAAAGGTAGAGTATTTTATGTAAGTACAGACCAAAACGGATTCTTCCGTGTAGGTAGATTCTTTACAGTTGATCAAGGTACTGGTCAGGTTACATTCGCGGCAAGTATTGCCTTAAGTAACTTAGACGGTATTGGATTTAAACGTGGTGTTGTCATAACTGAATTCAGTTCAGATAGTTCAATGACTGACGAAGCATCAGACTCAGTTCCAACAGAAGAAGCAGTAGTTGGATACGTAAACGCAAGATTAGGCTTTGATAAAAACGGAGCCGCAGTAAGTCCATTAATAGGACCAGGTGCACTTGCACTTGATGGTACTACTTCTCCAACCGCAACAATTAGTTTTGGTTCACAAAGATTATCTAACTTGAGTGATCCGGCTGTGGCTAGTGATGCCGCAAACAAATCTTATGTAGATGCTAGAACACCGTTTGGTAATAGTTTAATGTATGGTACTGGTACTAACGGTACAAGAGTTGCAAATGATATAATTGTATGGACAGGAACAGAGTGGGATACTGCAACACCAACAGGCACAGTAGGATTCACATATGATGCTTCAAACAAAACTGTTGCTATGGATATTACAGATGGTAGCATTGAAAACGTAGATGTAAACACTAACGCACAAATATCACAAAGTAAACTTGCTATGCAGGCCGCTGGTACTAGAGCAAACGCAACAGGTATTTCACAATCAAATTTAGGACTTGCAAGTTTTGATTCAGCAACGTTTACATCAACAAGTGGTTGGATTGAAATTGATGCTGGTGGATTAAAATTAGATAGAATTAAAAATATTGCAGACCAACACATACTAGGAAGAAATGATGGTGATAGTTCCTTATTAGGACCAATTACTGCTATTCCTTTCTCAACTATCGTAAACACAGGTGGTGCGTTTACCACAACTGGTCAAGCAGACAGAATTGTTAAAACACATACAGATGGATCTATTGATGGACAAGTGATTAGAGTAGATGGGTTCCCAACTATTGATACATCAAGTTCAACTGTAAACTTTAAAACTCCAGGCACTGGAACATTTATGAGTGCTATTGGATCAACTGATGCTACAACAACTGTATCATTCCCAGGAAGTATTGATATGGGATCAGTTGGAGTAACAGAAAGTTATTTCCAAGCAAACTCAGGTTACAATAATACAAGTAGGATTGCTACTCCTTGGGTGCTTACAAACTTTATAGAAGCACAAAGTGAAAAGGATCAACAAGGTACTGGTATTGGTTTAGGTGCAAACACAGGTTACAGTAACGCAGATGAGGTAGCACTTGTATCAGGTGGTACAACTGTTGCTAAAGCAGTTACAACAGGATTTAATCCAGGCGGACATCAAACACATACACTAGGTACAAGTGGTACAGGTGAATGGTTGAGTGTTCATGCAGTTACGTTCAGTGGTCAAGCAAGTACGGCTCTTTATGCTGACTTGGCTGAGAACTACAAAGCAGATGCAGAATATGAAACTGGAACAGTATTAATATTCGGTGGCGAACAAGAAGTTACAACTACACAATTAAAAGATGATACTAGGGTAGCAGGGGTTGTTTCAGAAAATCCAGGTTACTTAATGAACAAAGGACTTGAAGGAGACAATGTTATTGCACTTGCACTACAAGGTAGAGTTCCTGTCAAGGTTGTTGGTATTGTTAAAAAAGGTGACTTACTTGTTGCGGCATCAACAAGAGGCTATGCGATTTCTAATAATAGAGCAGGCGTTGGTACAGTAATTGGTAAAGCAATTGGTACAAAAGACGATGCTGGAAAAGGTATAGTTGAAGCAGTGGTGGGTAGAGTATAATGGCGCAAAAAAATATTAACATAGGTTCGAGTGCTAATAAAGGAGACGGTGATCCAATAAGAACCGCCTTTAGTAAAACCCAAGATAACTTTACAGATTTATACGCAAGGATAGTAGTAGTTGAAGGACAGGTAGGTATTGCTAATCAAGGTGGTGCAACTATTTCACAAAGCATTATCGGAGATGTGATAGGCCAAGATTCAACAGTGATAATTGATTCTAACACAAACAACATAGTTGGAAACACAATTACTGCTACAAGTTTCAGAGGGGATATAAATGGATCTGTCTTTGGAGACGATTCAAGTTTATTAGTTGATGCAGTAAATGGTACAATACCAGGTTACATTAAGTTATCAACATTAAAATCAACAGTGGCGGCAAGTACGGATTTCGCTGACTTTAAAATAAGGATAGCGGCACTATAAGGATAAAGATATGGCAAACAGAATACCACTAATAGTAGATACAGGAGACGGCAACAAGATTAAAGAATTACCAATAGGTGATAATTTAAACTTAACTGGTTCTGGTATTATAGGTGCTGGTAGTATTTCAGCAACAAGTTTAACTATTAACAATGTACCATATAATCCATTCAGTGGTGCTTATGCAGACCTTACAGGTAAACCTACTATCCCTGCAACTACAGATGATATCACAGAAGGTACAAAGAAATTTTACACAGATGAAAGAGTAGATGATAGAATATCAAATCTTTTTCAAGCAGGTACAGGAATAACATTACAATACAACGACGCAAGTAACTTGATGACAATATCCGCCACAGGCGGAGGAAGTGGTGGTTCAAGTACACTTGCAGGTTTGACTGATACAACTATCGTTGCACCAATTACAAATCAATATTTAAAATGGAATGGTTCAGCATTTGTAAACTCAGGAATAGCATACGCAGATATTTCAGGCACTCCTAATTTAGATACTGTTGCTACATCAGGTAGTTACTTAGATCTATCAAACAAACCAAGTATTCCAAATGATATCGGTGACTTAACAGATGTTGACATAACATCTACTCCACCAACTTCAGGACAAGTTTTAAAATGGAGTGGTACACAATGGGCACCTGCAGATGATATTACATCAGGTGGCGGTGGACTAAATGCTGACACACTTGATGGTTTTGATAGCACATACTATCTTAACTTTAATAATTTAACAAACAAACCAACTTATGGTCAAAATGATTTAAATGATACAACAATAGGTGGTAATTTAGCAAACGGACACTTGTTACAATACAATGGTAGTGCTTGGGTAAATGTTGACTTCCAACCTAATTTTAGTATTATACAAAACACACCAACAACACTTGCTGGTTATGGAATAACAGATTCACCAACTAACTTAACAGACTTAGGTGGTATTGCATCTCCAAGTGGTGCAGATAAATTACTAGCATCAACTGGAACACCAAACACTTATGCTTGGCAAACAACATTGAATGGTATTTCAATTACTGCGGCAGGAACAATACAATTTGCAAATGGTACTTCAATAAATGAATTCAGTACTGACACCACTCTAAGTGGTAACAGTGACGATGCAGTACCAACAGAAAAAGCAACAAAAAGTTATGTTGACACATCAATCGCAGGAATAAGTGTAGATGGTTTAGAATCAAGAAGCACGATTACTACAACAACAAATAGTATTGCAACAGGTGTTACAGAAAATAAAAATTTAACAGGATTCAAAGCATATGGTTTGATGAGCATCACAGTTAATAATGCGGCATGGGTAAGAGTATATACCAACAGTGCTAAACGTACTGCTGACGCATCAAGAAGTGAAGGAACAGATCCAGCGGCTGACAGCGGAGTAATTGCAGAAGTAATTACAACTGCTTCTGGTACAGTAGACTTTACTCCTGCTATCATTGGTTACAACAATGACACAACTGTAGGCACTGACTTTTATGTTGCAATCACAAACAAAAGTGCCGGTACGGCTACAATAGAAGCATCATTTAAAATATTGAAACTGGAGAGTTAAATGGACTTTTCCAAATATGTAAAACTTCAAGTTTACATGGTTACACTAAAGGATAGTGCTGACCTTGATGATTTCTATACGGACATGGAAACACCGGGTGGCGATCTTTACATACCTGACAGAGAAGTAGGTGTTAATAATAAAAGAGAAATAAGCAGAACAACTGAATACTGGCTTACAGAACAAGAGTCAAGATTTTTAAAAGATGATAGTAGGGTAGCATTTGTTGAACTTAATCCAAAAGACAGAGGCATAGAAGTTTCTGAAAATCACATAGAACAAACAGGAAATTTCCACAAAGCAAGTTCAGGTACCTTTAGTAATAACTCATATAAAAATTGGGGACTATGGAGATGTTGGGACGGGAATCCGGCAAGTAATGCCTATACAGGAAGTAACACACAAACAATTAAATTAGGATTAACAGGAAAAAATGTAGACGCAGTTATCTGTGATGGTAATGGTGGTGCAGTAATGGACGATCATCCAGAGTTTCAAAAAAATGCAGACGGTAGTGGTGGCACAAGATTTTACAACTACAATTGGTATCAATGGAATCCGCAAGTTACAGGTGGCAGTGCAGGTACCTATACATATAATGGTACTAGTAACCATGCCCATCACGTTGCTGGAACTGTGGTAGGTAACACACAGGGTTGGGCCAGAGATGCAAACTTGTATCATCTATATTATCTATCTGGTGCTTCCTTTGACTACAACTTTCCATACGTCATGGATTACATCAGATTATTTCATCAAAACAAAAGTGTCAACTCTGAAACAAAAATTAAAAATCCAACAGTAGTTAATAACAGTTGGGGGATGAGTATTTTTCCTTCACAATGGAGTTTTAATGATATTACAGAAGTAACCTATCGAGGAACAACTTACACAAGACCTGTAACATCAATCCAAGAAAATGGCCAGTATGGTGTTTATGGTACAGGTACAGAATTAACAAATTTTACACAAACACTTTTAAATAGGGCAAACAGAATTACAACAACTGGATCAGAAACAGCGGCTAATGGTGACTTTGGAACAACACCAAGTGGTTGGTCAAGATCTGGTGCAGTTATGAATATATCTATAAGTGCAGATCCTCCAACACAAGATACTGTACAGGTGCAAGGACCAGCAGTAATAGATGTCCAATATGATTTAGCGGCATCTAGTGTAAGCGGAATACAAAGCATGACTTTGGAAATAGATATCAGAGATGGATCAAATAATCCTATACAAACAAGTATTACAGGCAGTGATGCAAGTACAGAATCAGGAGAGACTATTCAAGTTAATCTTGCACAGAATAATATAAGTTTACCAAACAACCAAGTTTATAATATAATCTTTAATACAACTACGTCATTAGGAACTTCACCAACAGTAGCAGGTGAAAAGAAAGTAACAATAGTAGGTTACACTGAGGCAACTGCAAGTGCCACTGTTTCTGATTTAGGGACTGTAACAATAGATAGCACAAATGGTTTGACAGCATCAGTAACACCTACCAACGGAACAAATAACAATGGATTCTGGGAAATAGATATTCCTTTTAACGTAACTTACATATCACAAAATTATAACAAAGTTTATTTAGGTACAAACAGTTATCTTACATTTGGTGGAGGTTCAACTAATAGTACAAACATTTCAAGCACCAATCCTGGCTTTCCTAAAATAATGGTTGGAGCCGCAGATAGAAGTGCTCAAAGAATTTGGTATGGAGCAACTGGAACTGTTGGTAGTAGAATATTTAGATTAGTTTATGAAGGAACAGATACAACTACAGGCTCTTTAGGTTCACCAACAGTACGATATGAATATCAGTTTAAGGAAGATACTCCAAACATAATTGACCTTGTAGTAGAACAAAATGCAAACACAACTACAACAACATCAGCATTTAGTTCTGCAACACTACAAGGATTTGGATTTATATCTGGACAAAGAATACCAGTAAGGGTAAATGCCTTAGATAGTGACTTAGAAGATTTAGAACAAGCAGGAGTAATATTCTGTGGAGCGGCAGGTAATGGTTATTGGAAACACGACTTGCCAGGAGGACCTGACTGGGATAATACATTTAAGATGGAAGATAGATATCCAGGACAAGAATATTATTACCATAGAGGCACATCACCAACTGCAAATGATAATGTTGCAGGTGGAGGAACACATAACATTACAAATATAACAGTAGGAGCAACGCAGGTAGAAACAGGTGTTACACAAGAAAGTAGAATATATTTTAGTGACCATGGTCCTGGAGTTGATGTATGGGCGCCTGGACATAATATTGTAAGTGCTTATTACACTAACACAGGTGTAGGCGACACTAGGAATAGTTCTAGATACTTAGGTAGGATTAGTGGAACGTCTATGGCAAGTCCACAAGTTGCAGGAATACTTTGTTGTTTGGCAGAAAGATATCCTAATCTAAATCAGGATCAAATGAAAAAAGTTTTACAAAGTGTGGCAAAACCAGATCAACTTTATGACAGTACGAGCACATCTGGTAATAATAATGATTACATAGATACAAATGCATTAAATGGTGCTCCTAACTTATACGCATTTTATCCGCAACTTAGACCATTTGATGGTCGTGCGTTTCCTTACATAACACATCTGGATAGACCAACTTCTGGAGCAGTGTATCCAAGGACCAATAGAACATTTAGAGGATAAATATTAGTATGGCAATACAAACAATTAATATAGGAACAGTAGCAAACGACGGCACAGGTGATGATTTAAGAGAAGCCTTTGTTAAAGTTAATGCCAACTTTACCGAATTGGCGGCTAGAAATCCTGAAGCAACAACTGGTGCTAATTTAGGTGCAAGTGGTGAAGGTGTTTTTGCACAATTAAATGGTGCAGAAATGCAGTTTAAAAAATTAATTGGCGGTGGCAATGTTACATTAACAAGCGATGGCAATGCAATAACTGTTAATAGTGTAGGTGGTTTACAAACACTTACAGTTGAAACAGACAACGGTTCACAAACAGTAACAGATGGTGATACACTTAAATTTATAGGTGGTACTAATCTAAATACTAAAATAGCAGGTGGTGGTGTTACATTAGATAGTGTAACTGAACTTTCAAGCGATTTATCACCAGAATTAGGTGCTAACTTAGATGGAAAAAATTTCCAGATAATAAACCTTAATAATATAAACGCAAAAGTATTTTCCAAAGACATAAGAGATATTGCTGGTTTTAACTTTGGTACAATTACAAAGTCTTATAACGATATGTTTGCTTGGTTATTAGATAATCAGGATATTGAGTTTGGATTAATTGATCAACCAGGTTTGCAAGAAGACAGTACCGTATCAATAAGACTCTTAGATTTAGGTACTATTAGCAATCCTCTATAACCGATAAATATACATAGTTAGGAAAAACTATGGCTAATATCTGGACAGTAAAAACAAATCATGAATTAGGTGTGTATGCTGAACGTGTTTCCACGACCATAGCATTACCTTTAAATACCACGAATTTTACCATATCTACAGTCAAAGTTATTTCAGGAAGTTTACCTGGAGGCTTAAGAATAGAAGGCACTAGTATTATTGGCACTCCTTTTGAAGTGGAAAGAACTACACAAAGTAGATTCGTGCTTAGAGCAACTACGTCGACCGGCGCTATTGCTGATTGTACCTTATCTGCTATAATAGAAGGGCCAGATAGTCCTACTTGGGTTACTCCTACAGGAATGTTGGCTCCAGCAAATCCTTTACAATATTTTATACTAGATAACACACCTGTAGATTTTCAACTTGATGCCATTGATGCAGATTTACCGGCAGGTGATGTTTTAGAATATTTCATTGCAGATGGTGATGGAACTTTACCACCTGGAATACAACTTACAACTGATGGAAGATTAGCCGGTGTTGTTGAACCTATACTTGCATTAGACAAATTTGCAAACAGTGGTAGATATGATACTAATGTTTATGGTACATTTCCTTTTGATTTTGGAATAAGGAGTGCAAATGGTTTTGACAGTTTCTTTTATGATATGAGAATATATGATGATAGAATTGCTACAAGAAGTCCAAGGAAATTGAATAGGTATTATGAATTTACTGTAAGTGTAAGTGACGGTGACACAATAGCAAAAAGAGATTTCAAAATTTATCTAGTTGGTGATGATTATCTAAGAGCAGACAATACAATAATGCAGGTTGCTAATGGATTGTTTACTGCTGATAACACATACATAAGAACACCAATATGGTTAACTCCTGCTAATTTAGGATTTAGAAGAGCAAATAATTTTTTAACAATTTATTTAGATACTTTAGACCCTTCTAATGTTGCAGGAAAAATAACTTACATATTAAGATCATTAAATGATGATGGCAGTGCAAGTACACTACCGCCTGGATTAAGTTTAGATACATCAACTGGTGAAATAGCAGGAAGAGTACCTTATCAACCTGCAGTCACAAAACAATACAAATTTACAATAAGAGCACAGAGGCTTGATTCACAAAGCACACTAGAATCTTTTAAAGATAAAACATTTACCGTAAGTTTATTAGGAGAGATAGAATCAACTATAAATTGGACAACTGCGGCAAACCTTGGTTCTATAAATGCAAACTTAATCAGTACGTTTTTTGTTAATGCAACAACCACTGTTCCAAATGCTAAGGTTGTTTATAGTTTGCAAAGTGGTAAACTACCACCTGGACTTTCATTAAGTTTATCAGGAGAAATAATAGGTAAAGTCAGACAATTCGGAGACGGTACAAACGCAGGACTTACTACAATAGACAAGTCAGGAACAGAAACAACATTTGATAATAATTCAACAACTATAGATAAAGTTTACAAGTTTACTGTAAACGCAGAAGATAGATTTAAATTTAGTCAAACCACAAGAGAATTTACAATTACTATTTTAGACCCTGATGATAACCTTTATAGTAATTTGTATGTGAAACCTTTTATAAAGCAAACTACAAGAAACGTATTCAATACATTTGTAAGTGATCCTAACATATTTGTTCCAGAATATATTTACAGAAGTGGTGACCCAGAGTTTGGAGTACAAAAAGATTTGAAAATGTTAGCATACGCAGGAATAATAACCAGCGATGTTAAAAACTATGTTGCCGCCGCGGCAAAACATCATAAAAGAAGAACTTACACTTTAGGACAAGTAAAAACTGCAATAGCAGTGAAGCCAGGAACAAATACAACAGTTTATGAAGTAGTATATGTTGAAGTTATAGATCCTGCAATGCCTACCAAAGGAAGTATAAGACCAACCATCAGTGTAGGCAATGCTAGAAAACTTACTGTTGATAGTGTTGGATTTGAATCTAAAGATGATAACACAAATTTAGGAAGTGGAGAAAGCATAGTAACTTTGTCCGGTCAAGGACAAACTGCAATACAAGTTACAAGCAACGGAACTAATTTAGAAATAGTAACAAGAGGTGGGGTCATTGTTATACCAACCGCGGGTACAATAAAAGTTACACTAGCAAATGGTAGTGAAGTTACTTCAGAACAAAAATTTGTAAGTAATCTTGCTGATCCATATAGGTTCAGACCAAAAAATGCAAACACTGTAAAAGTAAGCAGTGGCAATGTAAAAGTAAGTGAGTCTAGCAATCCAAGAAAACATATTGTAAACACAGAAACAATGCGTGGACAAATTGCAAGTTTAGGACTTACTGAAAGAGACTTTTTACCACTTTGGATGAGATCTGCTCAAGAGGCATCAGTGCAAGAAATAGGATATGTTACTGCTCTGCCATTATGTTACTGTAAACCAGGATACTCAGATGATATATTATTGAGAATCCAAAATAGCAATTTCAACTTTAAACAAATTAATTTTGATATAGATAGATACATTATAGACAGTACAACGGGCAACAGTAATGAGCAATATATACTGTTTCCTAATTACGAATATAATGTGTAGACGTGGATAAATACATTGAGAGGATAGATTATGGCAAGTAATATAGACAGTGCTAGTATTAATGCTTTATACCCAGTAGCGGGACAGGACAATGATTCGCAGGGTTTTAGAGATAATTTTAGTACAATTAAAAGCAATTTTACTGCGGCAAAGTCGGAGATAGAAACACTCCAGACTAATACTGCAAAAAAGAACGAAGCAAACAATTTTTTAGGTTTTGATCAAAGTGGAGCAAACTTTGTTAATACCACTAAGAAATTACACCCTGCTTCTGGTACGGTAGTCAACTCTCAAAACGTTAACTTTCCAAACGGACATTACCAAGAATTTACTATAGGTGGTAATGTTACACTTACACTTACTGACTGGCCTGCAGATAACAAAGTAGGAGAAATTAGAATCTTGCTTAAAAATGACGGTCAATCACGTGAAGTAACTTGGGCAACTGATGTTGGAAATGTTGTTAAGTATGACAATGACTTTCCACACAAATCAAGTGCAAGTGCAGACAAAGGTATAGTTACAATTACTAATGATCAGAATCCAATGATATTTGATTTCTTTACCGTTGATGGCGGTGCCACTGTATTTGCGAAATACATCGGAATATTTCAATAATGTTACATCCACTTGAAGACGACCTATCCATCTATAGCAATCAAGAATTGGAACAAAAAATTACTGAACTTACAAAAAAATATTTTAGACAAAGAAATCCTCAAGTAAAACAACAAATGCAACAATTATTGGATATGTACAAAATAGAACTAAGAGAACGTATCCAAAAAGAACAACGCTCAAAACTCAATTTAGATCTTGACAAATTAATTAATATCGAGTAAAATAGTATTATGAAGTTAGATAATCTAGGTTTGCCACGGTTCGCTGATCGCGATATTATAGATTTAATCTATAAAGGTAATGCAAATAAAATTGGAAATATATTTGCAGAGTCTAGTGCTGAGGTAAAACTGTTCAATAAAATAATGGAAGATTTACGTCGTGGTATTCAAATAAAAGAATATCAGGAAATGAACGTTCCACAAGAAGAATTTGATGGCATATTACAGAATGAATGGTTTATGCCTGAGAAATATAAAAAATTAAATATAGAAGAATATCTAAGCACAATAGTTTCAGTAAAATCCCCAGAATGGAAAGTTGTATCAGAAGAACTCAAAGAATTCAATAAACGTAATATGTATCCATTATTACAGTTTTTGGTTTATCTAGTAGACTTTATGCGTGATAACAAGATAGTTTGGGGTGTTGGTAGAGGATCTAGTGTGGCTAGTTATGTGCTATATGCGATTGGAATACATAAGATAAATCCAATCCAATATGGACTAGACTGGCGTGAGTTCTTGAGATAAATACGTACATAATAGGAGAAACGTTATGGCAGTAAGACAAACTGGTAGAAAAGTTTATAAGTCAATGCAAGGCAAAACAGTCGACATGGATTTATTACGTCAAAAAAACGAACTAACTCCGGCAGTAGGAAATGCCCGTGTAAATGCACGTGGTGATGAACTAGGGCCAGGTGGTAAGATTGTTCGTAAAAGAGAAGACGTACTAGAAGACTACTACCGTGATACACCTAACCAAGTACCAGATGAGGCACCTGTGGCCGCTGGCGAATCTGAAGTTGAACACAAAGCAGATGCAGTTGAAGAAGAAATTGCAGAGCAAGTTCAAGAAGAAAAAGATGACGCCGATTGGGTTGAAGATGATGATGGTAACTTTGTTAAAAAAGGTGAATAGAAATGTTGAATGCAGTTCCAGTAGTTAAGGGTAAAGTCAGACCTTTACACGATAGAATCATAGTAGCCGAAATGGAATTCGGTGAAGTTACCACGGCAGGTGGTATTATACTCCCAAGCGATGATGGAAAGTCTGAAGGTATTAAACCTAGATGGGCCAAAGTCATCGTAAAAGGTCATGAGAACAACGAAGAATATCAAGTTGATAATTGGGTGCTTGTTACTCATGGTCGTTGGAGTAGAGGCTTTAAGGTTCAAGAAACAGATGATAGTGATCCTGTTATACTTAGAACTGTTGAAGCGGAAGGTGTGTTAGGTTGGAGTGAAGATGCTCCAAGTGATTTAGCATACTACAACAATCAAACTGGTGTTGATCTTGAAAACACTATTTCGGCCAAAGATTTTGCAAAAGAGGAATAATTGGAAAAAGTAGATTTAAACAAATATAGTGAATTTGTTGAAGAGGTAACATCAGAAGAAAGTAACCAATTATCACCCATGGCTAGGCGACTATCCATTTTAGAAGGCACAGACGGAAAAATTAATATGTCCTTGTTGCTAACGGGTGGAATTGGATTATCATCAGAAACAGGAGAATTTAATGAAATTATTAAAAAATGTATCTTCCAAGGCAAACCACTTAATGATGAAACTGTATTTCATTGTAAACGAGAACTTGGTGATATTATTTGGTATTGGATCAATTCTTGCCGTGCTCTTGGCCTTGACCCTAACGAGGTAATAGAAGAGAACGTGAACAAACTCAAAAGCAGATATCCAGGCGGAGAGTTTGATGTCCATTATTCGGAAAACAGGCAAAAAGGCGATTTATAAAACTTGACATCAGCATTCATCGATGCTATACTTACAATAATAATAAAGGTGTGTAAGTGAACGAAGATCTTAAAAAATATATGGAAGAAAACAAGAAAGTCTTCTTAGATGAAATGTCTAAGTTACATACTAGACTTGACAAAATTGAAACAGAAGTTTCCAACCTAAATTCAACTTTACAAAGACATATCGAATTTATTGATAAAACTTATGAAGGACTTAAAAATCCAATCAATGCGGCTAGGAGGTGGTTAGGTAGATGAAAGAACTTTGGGTAGAAAAATATCGTCCAAAAAATGTAGATGGTTATGTGTTTAGAGATGAACATCAAAAGTCACAGGTAAAACAATGGATTAAAGAAAAGACTATTCCGCATTTGCTTTTTTCAGGTAATGCTGGTATAGGTAAAACAACACTTGCAAAAATTTTGTTTAATGAACTTGAAATAAATGATTTAGATATACTTGAAATAAATGCAAGTAGAACAAACTCTGTTGAAGACGTAAGGGATAAGATTGTAAACTTTGTACAAATGATTCCGTTTGGTCCATTCAAGGTCGTGTTATTAGATGAAGCAGATTATTTAAGTCCAAATGCACAGGCGGCACTACGTGGCGTGATGGAAGAGTATCATACAACTAGTAGATTTATTTTAACTTGTAACTATCCAAACAGAATTATTCCTGCATTACATTCAAGATGTCAAGGCTTTCATATTGAACGTATTGACGCAACAGAATTTACTGCAAGGGTGGCACAGATATTAATTGATGAAGGTATTACTCCTGATCTTGATATATTAGACACTTATGTAAAAGCAACGTATCCTGATTTACGTAAATGTATAAACATGGTACAGATGAATAGTGTTGATGGAAAACTTGTAAAGCCACAAAAAAGCGATACAGGTGATGCTGACTATAAACTTGAAATGGTTGAACTATTTAAAAAGGGTGAAATAAGCAAGGCAAGAAAACTTGTTTGCAGTCAAGCAAGACCAGATGAAATAGAAGATATATACAAGTGGCTATATGATAATATAGACTTGTTCGGTGACGAACAAAAACAAGAAAGTGCAATATTAATTATTAAACAGGGGCTAGTAGATCATACACTTGTTGCTGACCCAGAAATAAATTTGGCGGCAACACTTATAAGATTATCCAGAATGGAATGACATATCTCGTAAACGACAACTGTATTAAATGCAAACATACTGATTGCGTGGAAGTATGTCCTGTTGATTGTTTTTATGAGGGTGAGAATATGCTTGTTATTAATCCTGATGAATGTATTGACTGCGGTGTTTGTGTTCCTGAATGTCCAGTAGATGCTATCATAGGCGAAGACGAAGATCCGGAAAAAAAATGGTATCACCTAAATTTAGAATATAGTAACAAGTGGCCAGTAATAACAGAAAAGAAAGATCCTTTACCAGAAGCAGAAGAATATGCTAATATCACAGATAAGTATGATAAACACTTCAGTGATAAATCTGGTGGAGATTAATGGAACCTAAAAAGTTACGAGCAAGTCACATACTTCTAAGTCATGCAGAAGCAACATGGACAACTAATAAACGTGCCAAGCCACTTGCTGAAAAAGAAGCATATAACGTTATTCAAGACATAGCAGAAGGATTGTTATCATTCCATCAAGCGGCCAAAGAACATAGTGCCTGTAGAGTAAGTGCTAAGAACGGTGGTGATCTTGGCTGGTTTGATCATCCTGGAGAAATGGAATATCCATTAGCCAATGCAGTAAGCATGATGGAAAAAGATACAATGCTAGGTGTGCCTATTGAAACAGAGTATGGCTATCACGTAATATTAAGGACAGGTTAATGTACGATAAAAAAGAAATAATCGTCACCGAGTTTTATGATGTGATAGAATCAGTTTATCCAGACTATAAAAATTTAAACACAGACCTTAAACAAATTATAATTGATAAAGGTGATGAAATGCAGAGGATCACCAATGTCAAAGCAGACATGACAAATTATAAGATGTTGCGAAATCCTACATTTAAAATTATTTGCAAGTTTGTTGAAGAAATAATATACAATAGATTAGTAGACGAACGCATGACTATAGAAGCAATGAAAGTTTTACAGGTAAAACATATTGACTGCTGGGGTATGAGATACAAAAAAGGCGACCATTGTGTACCACACGCACATTGGCCAGCAACCTATAGTTGGATTTATTATGTTGAAGGTTGTGATAATTGTGCAGAACTAATTTTTGACAGATCTAATTTTTCAGTCAAACCAGCACCTGGAAAATTAGTTATATGGCCAGGACATTTAAGCCATACAGTGCCAGTGCAAACCTGTGAACATGATAGGATTGCTATATCTGGAAATATTCAAGTCATAGTAAAGGAAAAACAATGAACGTCAAATTAATATCATTTAGCCAAGCACCAGACGGGTGGGACGGATATGATTGTCAGGAACTTATTGCCTATTGTGCTAGAGTAAGTAATCCTTCTAATCAGATGAATAAGGAAACTAGTGAGAAGTTAATCAAATATCTGATTAAACACAAACACTGGTCACCATTGGAAATGGTAAATGTGTGTTTAGAAATAAACACCACACGTGATATTGCACACCAAATAGTAAGACATAGAAGTTTTAGTTTTCAAGAGTTCAGTCAGCGATATGCAAACCCACAAGATATGAAAGAAGCATTTACTTACAGAGAAGCAAGACTTCAAGATGAAAAGAATAGACAAAACTCTATTGAAACGAACGACACACAACTTGAAATGGAATGGGGTCATTACCAAAAGAAAGTTCTTAAGACTGCCAAAGAAGCATATGACTGGGCAATTAATAGAGGGATTGCTAAAGAACAGGCTCGTGTTGTTTTGCCAGAAGGACTTACAAAAACACGTTTATATATGAATGGTACATTAAGAAGTTGGGTGCATTACATTGAATTGCGTGGTGCAAATGGTACACAAAAAGAACACATGGATATTGCTCTTGAATGTGCAAAGGTCATATCAAAAGTATTTCCGTTAGTTACAAACCTTACATAAGTATCATTATGTTCAATTGGATTAAAAATATTTTTGGAAAAGACGAACCTGTAATTAATTTTGCCTGTAGAAGTTGGGGAGTAAGGAAGTATGCTCCTATTCAACCTGCCGGAAAATTTTTTCCTGAAAAGTTTAAGAAGATGAGTCCTTACTTTGAAGATGGTAAGGCTGAACATAATATAGATAATCATAAAACAGTTAGAGCCTGTCCGGGTATTACTGATTATATGAGTATGGGTTTTGTTATTCCTGCTTGGTGCGATATTACAATTGAACCAACGCCAGATGGTAAACATATTATCACACGTTACAGTGACGAACAATATAATGATGCATTTCATCCCGATGGACAACTAGGTCAATTCATGGAAGGTAAATTTAAAGTCCGTGGAGCAGTAAAACTGGACAATCCATGGTTTACTTGGAATAAACCAGGTTGGAGTACTTTGTATTTGCCAATGTATTATCATGAAACAAACTGGGAAGCAGTTCCAGGACTAATGGATCATGATTTAGGTGCTCCTCAAAGTCCTATTAATATCATGCTAAAGAAGATCGAAAAAACTGAAATAAAAATGGGTGAACCTATTGTTCAGGCGATACCTTTTAAACGTACACCGATGGTTGCACGTACTATGGAACTTGACGAAACTGCATGGAAACGTCAGTTGGCGATATCCAGCCTACACAAGATGAGTTATGCAGGCTGGCTCAAATGGGTCAAAGCAAAAAAATTATATTCTGTAGACGCTCGGGATACAAATTTACCCGGCGACTAAACATCACCATAAATTTCTAAAACTTCTCTTACCGCTCTGTGTCTTTCGATGTCAACATGATTAAATGAAGTCATCGCAAGTCTACTAGATCCGCTATGCGTACTATAACACTGGATAAAGTCTAATAATCCATTATCCTTGATCCTGTCTGTTTGTGCTAGGTCTCCTGTAACTGCCATGTAAGATCCTGTGCCTAATCTAGTTAAAAGCATTTTCATTTGATTAGCAGTTGTATTTTGCATTTCATCTGCTAATATAAATGCACGTTTAAAAGTCCTACCACGCATATATGCTAATGGTGATATTTCAATAATGCCTTCTTCTATCATACCACTTATTTCTCTAGCAGTAAAGTATTCGCGTAAAACGTCGAATATAGGTCTAGTCCATGGCGCCATTTTTTCTTCTAGCGAACCCGGTAAGAATCCTAAATCTTCATCTACACTTACTACTGGTCTTGTTACTATGATTTTATCTACCACTTTTTCCTTGAACATTTTTATAGCCACCTGTACCGCTAAAAGCGTCTTACCGGTTCCTGCTGGACCTACACCGAAGACTATGTCTTTCTTAAGGTCTAGTAGTTTTAGCATATAATCTTCTTGATTTTTGTTTCTAGGAATAATTTTAACGTCTTTTTGTTTATGTGGTAGGAATTGTTGTATTTGAACCACGTTTCCGTGATGTCTGCCCTTTCGAGCACTTCTTTTTGCACCCATAGAGTCCTCCTTTATGTGTGTACCTTTATGAAGCAAATTCTTTCTCTTCATAAAAATATTTAGTGGTTTGGCGTTCCAAGTTATCATAGTTTATATCTCTAATACAGGATAAATAAGTATGTAAATATGGAATCACTGTTATGCAAGACATTTTAGACGTAATTAAGAACGTAGAAAACATATATGATAGCGATACTTCTTTTACTGTTTTAAAGGATTTTGAAAGAGTATTAGACGAATTAGACTTGTATGTGTACAAAAATTGGGAAGATGGGGAACTTGTTTCTGGTCCTAATATAAAAAGACATTGGATTATATGTTCTTTTATGTGGCCTAGAGAAAAGATGCCAGATCCTATGGGTGGTAAGCGTCTATTAGATTACGACTGCAAAGTTACATACAAAAAAGACAGTATTATTAAACCACGTAAAATACGTACACCAGACGATATTAGACCAGGTACTAAAAAAGGTAGACTTGATAGGGAACCTATTTGGATAGTTGAAATAATGATGCCTAAAAAATTAGTATTAGATATTTACAGTGGTTACAATCAAATGATGGACAATACAACTGATCCAGCAGTACAGACACCTAACCCAACTCCAGAGGCACAACCCGCAGATGAATTAGCGGCGGCGGAACCAGCACCAGCAGAAGCAGGAGCAGTATAATGGGATTAAGAGATAAAGATTTAGAGCATTGTGTTGAAGACATCTTTGAAATCGATGCTTACAAATCAAAGATGGGTGAAGACAAAGATATTTGTGTTTTAAGTTTTTCAACAATTAATGAACAAAGTGCTAAAGACCTAGAAAACTTTTTCGAAAAAGGTTATCCATTTGTTTTAGATGCAGACAGCACATCAGGTGAACAAAGTGACGGCACATATAAAGTATTTGTAGAGATTGAAAGAGGAAGAGACACACCAGAACAGATAGTTGAATTATTAAGCGGTGTTACTAATCTTACTGATCAAGAATATAAATTTAGATATTATAAAGGCTTCAGAAGTATGCCAGCAAACTTAGAAATGTTTTCTGAAGCAATTCCATTAGACGCTGACTCATATGGTATTAAAGTCAATGAAAGCAACATGGATAATTACAAGAATTTTTTCAATAGAAGTTATGCAGAATCAATTGAAATGAAGGACGACATACTTACAATTAAAAATACGTATGCTGATCCTGTGTCTTTCAATGTGGTTGACTTCGGTAAAGTTGATAGTATAAATATCAATGAGGCGTTGAATGTCAATGATTTTGCAGAAGTAATTTGGTTAACAAAGTATATAGGTGATTACAATGTAACCAAGTACGGAACAAAAATTGTTCTGGAAAATAACGGGCATCAACTAGTATTAACAAGGAGATAAAGATGGCAACAGATAACTTTAAACCTTCGTTAAAAATTGTACTCGAAAATGAGAGTGGATTTGTAGATAATGCAGACCATCAGAAGTGTTCCAACTTAGGTATCACTAAACAGGAATACGAAGATCACATGAATAAAGTGATTACTAAAGACAAAGTAAAAGCATTTACCGAGAACGATGTAGCGAGTGTTTACAAGATGTACTGGGAATTAATGAAGTGTAATGAACTTCCAAAAGGAATGGATTTATGCGTATTTGATTTCGCAGTGTACAGAGAACCAAAGATAGCACAAAGGGAACTACAATATGTTCTTGGTGCAAAAAGAGACACATGGATTGGTCCTATAACAATAGGATTGTTAGAAAGCATGGTAGCAGAAAAAGGTATATCAGCAACTATTGATACATATCAAGATCATAGAAAAGCATGGATAGACAAATTACAATCTGCAACTGAGTCAGAAAAAACAACTTTCAAGGCACGTGTTGATATAATTACGGCCGCGGCAAAAGGAATGGTGTAATGGCTGAAAATTTCAAACATTGTTTGGAAATAATTTTACATCATGAAGGTGGTTACGTTAACCATCCAAAAGACCCAGGCGGAATGACCAACCTGGGAGTTACAAAAAGAGTTTACGAATCATGGGTAGGCAAGGAAGTTGATGAGAGTGATATGAGAGCATTGACTCCCGAAGATGTTGCTCCTATCTATGAGAAGAACTATTGGCATAAAGTAAGAGGCAATGACCTTCCAGGAGGTTTAGACCTTTGCGTATTTGACTTTGGCGTAAATGCTGGTCCAGGAAGAGCGGCAAAATATTTGCAAAATATGATTGGAACAGTAGCAGACGGCGGAATAGGTCCGAATACTTTAAAAGCATTATCAACCTACGACGAAGAAGTAGGTGGTACTGCTGAAGTAGTTAAAGAATATCAAAAACGTAGACAAGGTTACTACGAAGGACTGAGTACATTTGCAACGTTTGGCAAAGGTTGGACACGTAGAGTAGTAGAGACGACTGAAGAAGCATTGAAATTAGTATGATAAAGTATTGTCAGAACTGTGGCAGAGCCCACGAAGGCAGATTAATTGAAGAATTTAGAGACGGAGATAACAAGCCAATTGAAATAGTGGTTTGTGAACACGCAAGATACGAAGAAGAGGAAAAAGAAAGTGTTTAGTTCTATAAAAATTGCAATAGTATTGATAATGTTAGCAGGTGCCGGCGGAGGCTTTATGTATGTAAAAGGCCTTAAAGCAGACTTGGCAACATCAGAAGCAAACAATCTTAAATTGGAACAAAGTGTTGAAAGTCAAAAAGCAGTTATCCAACAGATGAAAGCAGACTTTGAAGCCATTAATAAAATAAAAGCAGAAATAGAAAAACAAAACGTATCTCTTAAGAAAGAGTATGCGGCTTTAGATAAAAAGTTTAATAAAATAAACGGAAAAGGTGAAGTACGTGATTTTGGTGCACTCGCAACTGAGAAGCCGAAACTTATTGAACGAATAACTAATAAAGGAAGTGCCAATGCAAATAGATGTGTCGAAATTGCAATGGGAAGTCCGTTAACGGAGAAAGAGAAAAATGCAACTAAGAAGTCTGAAATCAATTCTGAGTGTCCTAGTATTGCTAATCCTAACTACGTTCCTTACTAGTTGTGGAACAGCAGTTAAGCAATTAGAAATTTTCACCAAAGAAGAGCCTAGACAACCTCTCAATCTTCCTGAACCACTTACTCCTAAACTAGAGGAAATAAAGTGGACAATAATTACGTCTGATAATGCCGAGGAGGTATTTGCTAAACTTAAAGCAGGTAACATAGACCCTGTATTGTTTGGATTAACAGATGAAGGTTATGAAGCATTAAGTAAAAACTTTGCACAGATACGTGCTTATATGCTACAACAAGACGAAATAATTAAGTCATATAAAGAATACTACGAATCAGAAAACGGTCCAAAAAATAAATCTAAAAAATAAAAATGTACAAAACTGTGATCATAGCAGTTTTATTAGTCCTTGGAAGTTGTGCTAGTAAGACTGAGTGTAGAATAGATCCTAGCCTAAATCTCAAGGTAAAATCTAATGATGTGATACCTAAAACCGCTGATATAGAGGTCACTCCCAAAGCAAATATGGCCTGTAATTTTTAAACTGCCCAGATAAATACATATAATTAAAAGGATATTATATGTGGTTTTTCTTAATTAAATCAATAGTAGGCGCCATACTTGGACAGGCTACAAATGCCTGGTTCAAAAAGACAGCAATGGGTAAATGGTTCTATGGAAAGATGGAATCATGGTACAACTGGGCGGCAGAAAGATACAATCTTAAAATATTAACTGCTGAAGAAAAAACAATGCAGAAGTTTCCGACACTAAAGAAAAAGTTAGATGCTATGGAAAAAAGATTAAAGGCACTAGAGAAGAAATAAAATGTTTGACCAGTTAGGATTTGATCTAGCAGATATACTAGCACCATGGATAGCAATTTTAATATCGCTATCAGCAGTCTTTTGGTTTAAAGACTTTGCAGTAAATTTAATGAGTGGATTAAAGTTTAAATTTAATCCTGCGTTCAATGAAGGTGACCATATCATACTAGATGGCGAAGATGCAATAATTGTAAGAATTGGATTGAGAGAAACTGTGTTTGGTGTGTACAGTGAAAAAGGTTATGTGTGGAGATTTATTTCAAACGATAGATTAAAATTGCACAAATTAGAAAAAATTATTAATAAAGATTTACATTTAGACAGCAATGCAGAAAAAGGAAGAAGATTACAGGCAATGATTGATGAGGCACAGAACAGTAAGATTGATAAGAACAAAATTGAAATTGAGAGAATAAAAAATGGAAAAAATAAAAGTTAAAGAAACTAGCACAGCCAAAGAATATGAATTAGATAAAGCCGATCTAGTTCCTGCATCAGGTGACGAAGAAGTAACTTGGTACAATAAGACAGCAGGAATAATGGACAAGTTTAGACTTATTCCAAGGTTAATTATGTTGGCATACATATATGCTTTCTATAGTGCTACTACTTGGTTTATGGCTTTACCTGATCCTACAAATGCCCAAGCGGCATTTATATCAACCATCGTTGGTGCAGGTGCGGCGTTCTTTGGTTTATACGTTGGTAAGCCAGGAGCAAACATACCAGGCAAAAAATAGTTGACACACGCCTAGAATAAGTATATAATAATACTATGGACTACTATGACCTATTAGGCGTTAATAAAAACGCATCGCAAGCCGATTTAAAAAAAGCATATAAAAAACAAAGTATGCAACACCACCCTGATCGAACAGGTGGTGATGATACCAAATTCAAAGAAATAAACGAAGCATACCAAGTATTAAGTAATCCAGAAAAGAAACAGATGTATGATCAATTTGGAACTGCTGATCCACAACAGGCAGGATTCAATCCAAACATGGGCGGAACACAATTTCATTTTGATATGGGAAACGGACAAGGTTTTGAAGATGTATTCAGTTCGTTTTTTGGAGGCAATACACCTTTTAGAAGACAAAGGCGAGCACAAAATAGAGATATTACAATAGCCTGTGAAATAGAATTGTCTGATGTGTACAAAGGCAAGGGTGTAATTGCAACATTTAGAACACACACCGGAAAAGAACAAACGGTTAATATAGATATACCAATAGGTGCAAAAGCAGGAGACAACATTAGATTTGATGGCCTAGGTGATGACTCAATACCACAACTTCCTAGAGGAAATTTAATAGTAAAAATACGTTACAGAAGACATCCTGAATATAGTGTTCAAGGCATCAATTTAGAAACTACCAAAAATTTAAACATATTTGATTTAATGTGTGGTACAGTCGTAAATCTAAGCACTCCTGAAGGAAGAGAGTTAAATATTAATGTACCGGCTGGGACGCAACCTGGAACAACAATGAGTTTATCAGGTGCAGGATTACCTGACTATCAAACCGGTGCGAAAGGCAATATATTCCTAAGGCTAAACGGAGTGGTTCCGAGAAATTTAACCGAAGCACAGAAAGAAATACTAAAGAAGATAAAAGATGAAACTAATTTATCACCCTAATAATTGGCTTGACAAAAAGGTCAAACCTTTTGACTTTGATACTAATGATGCACATGAAGTAAGCAAAGAAATGATTGGTATTATGGAAAAAAGTAATGGTGTTGGTTTGGCCGCTAACCAAGTTGAACTTGATGCACAGATTTTTATTATCAAACCAACTGGACTTAAAGACCATGAAGATGAAAAACCAATAGCACTTATCAATCCAAAGATAGAAGCAGTCACTGAAGACATGGAACTAGGGGTTGAAGGGTGTTTAAGTTTTCCCGGACTATACTTAAAGGTAAACAGACCCAAGGGTTTGGTGGTAGAGTATCTTGACATTGACGCAAAAGAATGTAAAATAGAGTTGTTAGGTTGGAATGCTAGAATCTTTGGTCATGAATATGATCACTTGTACGGTATAAACTTCATAGACAGAGTAAGTAAGTTGAGATTAGATATGGCAAAGAAGAAACAGAAGAAATTATTTAAAAAATATAAGGTGGACATTAAATGGTAGAACCAAGTGAAGGATTACAATTAGTTTTTGATAAAGCATTAGGTGATGCTAAGAAATTGAAACATGAATACGTCACCTTAGAGCATATGGTATATGCTATGTTATGTGTAGATAGTTTTGAAAACATAGTCGATGGCTATGGTGCTGATGTAAAAAGTATGAAAGCCGGACTTGAAGCATATTTGAAAGGTCCAGACTGTGAGGATCTCAAGACAACTGCTACAAAATTTAAACCAAAGAAAACTGCAACCGTAGAAAGAGTTTTGAATAGAGCATTTACGCAGGTATTGTTCAGTGGTAGACATTTAATAGAGATCACTGATGTGTTTATAAGTGTTATGAACGAGAAAAAATCTTGGGCATATTATCATATTACAAAGTCAGGTGTTGAAAAAGATAAATTTGCTGAATACATTAGCAGTGAAGTTGATGCACAATACGAAGATGAAGAATTGAGAGGCGTTGCATTAAGAGCCTTAAGGGAATACACATCAGATTTAAACAAAGAAGTTACTTCTAATAAAATTGATCCAGTAATTGGACGTAATGAAGAACTTGAATCTATTGCATTAGCATTAGGACGTAGACAAAAAAGTAATGTATTGTTGGTAGGTGACCCAGGTGTTGGTAAGACTGCTATTGCAGAAGGTTTAGCATTTAATATTGTTAACAAAGCAGTTCCAGAATTTTTACAAGAATACAAAGTTTACAATTTAGATATAAGTGCCATGTTAGCAGGATCAAAGTATAGAGGGGACTTTGAAGAACGTTTTAAATTAGTTATGGCTGGTATTAAAAAACAAGGTAAAACTATTGTGTTCATAGATGAAGCACACATGATTAGTGGTGCAGGTGCAGGAGGACAAAACAGTTCAACTGATCTAGCAAATATGTTAAAACCAGCACTAGGTAAAGGTGATATAAAAGTCATTGCTTCTACAACTTGGGAAGAATATAGAAAGTATTTTGAGAAAGACAGAGCATTAATGCGTAGATTCCAAAGAATAAGCATTGATGAACCAAGCAATGAAGTAACATTAGATATCTTAAAAGGTATTAAGAAGTATTATGAAGACTATCATGCAACTACTATTACGGAAGATGCATTAAATAATGCGATTAAACTTTCAGTCAAGTATCAAAGTGATAAGAAACTTCCTGATAAAGCAATTGACTTAATTGATTTGGCTTGTTCTAGGTTCAAATTAAAGAAAGTTGAAGGTGAAAAGATTGTAGACGCAGAAGAAATTCAGTTTGAACTTGCAAAAGCAGTGAAACTTCCACCAGAACAGGTACAACAAAAAGAAACAAGCAATTTGGCTAACCTTGATACTAACCTTAAAAAGGTTGTGTTTGGTCAAGAAAAAGCAATTGATGAAATTGTTGAAAAAATACTTGTTGCTCAAGCAGGACTTAAGGTTGACAATAAGCCAGTTGGGTCATTTGTATTCATGGGTCCAACAGGTGTTGGTAAAACTGAAACCGCTAAAAGACTTGCAGAAGAATTATCTGTTAAACTTGTTAGATTTGATATGTCAGAGTATCAAGAGAAACACGCAGTGGCAAAACTGATTGGTTCTCCTCCGGGTTATGTTGGATATGAAGAAAATGCAGGACTATTAATAACAAAATTACAAGAACATCCTAACTGTGTATTACTACTTGATGAAGTAGAGAAAGCACATCCAGATGTTTCAACTATCCTATTGCAAATTATGGATAACGGCAGAATTACTGGTAGCAACGGTAAGGAAGCCGACGCAAGAAATTCGGTATTAATCCTAACCACAAACTTAGGTGCAGAGCAGGCTGAAAAAAATGCGATCGGCTTCAATCAAGATGCGGATATGGATTATGAAGATACTGAACTAAAACGTTATTTTGCACCTGAGTTTAGAAATAGACTTGATGGAGTAATAGCATTTGGTAAACTTGACAAGAATGTGATGATCAAGATTGTAGGTAAGTTCCTACTAGAACTTAAAAATATGTTAACTGAGAAGAACGTTGAAGTTACAATAGATGATCAAGCAATTGACTATCTTGTTGATAAAGGATTTGATGCTAAAATGGGTGCAAGACCACTGCAAAGAGTAATTGACAAAGAGATTAAAACCGATCTTAGTAAGATGGTGCTGTTTGGTGCTCTTAAAAATGGTGGCAAATTGCATATCAACGTAACAGATAACAAGATAGACTTACAGGTCAAAGAAACTAAACTTGTAGAAGCATAGATTAAGATAAATAATACTATGCAAAGCAGTAGTGAAATAATTTTATCAGCAAATAGCCATCCAGGTGATAGTACTGTCCAAACAGTGACAGGAGATAACTTCAAAGGCGATGGATATTATGGCAGAGCAGACGGTGTACACACTGTACAAGCAACGTACACTGACTTTGTAGGTACAATTACTATACAAGGTACCCTTGCAACAACACCAACTGATAGCGATTGGTTTACTGTGCATACATTTACAGAAACAAGTGCTACAAAGAGCGTCTATGCTAACTTTACAGGCAATTATACATACGTAAGAGCCAAGTTATCATACACTGCTGGTAGTGTAACCAGTGTATTATTGAATCATTAGGAACAATTATGAGCCATTTTATTAACATTGTATTCGACAAAAAAGAAGAAATAGACGATTTAGCAGTAGAATCTGTGCTTAATGGTGCTACTTTGCCACTTAACGAAGATGAAACAACATATTCAGCATACGATACCGAAGGCGGCAAGACTGTACTATCTATAGACACCCATTTTGCTTTGGATGAAGACGAATCCAATAAACTTGCAGAGCATATTGCCAACAAATTCTTCGATTTAGGGTACGATAACTTCAATATAGAAATATCAGTCTAGCACCTACATAGTGATAAATACTCTATATAAGGGGAATATTGCTATGAAAAATTTTAAAGAGTATCTTTCAGAGTCAATCTACAAAGAAGAAACATACGAAGGTGATGACTTCTTTGAAGCATATGGCGTATTATGGTTTAATGAAGATGATGTCGTTGATGAAGCAGAATATCAAGGACGTAAAGTAAAACTAGGCAAACCAATGCGTGGTGATGTCAAAAAGTTTAAAGTGTATGTCAAAGATCCAAAGACAAAAAATGTTAAAAAAGTTAACTTTGGTGACCCTAATATGAAGATTAAAAAGTCTAATCCAGCAAGACGTAGAAGTTTTAGAGCAAGACACAACTGCGATAATCCCGGTCCTAGAACAAAAGCAAGATACTGGTCTTGTAGAAAGTGGTAAGATGAAATTAAAAGAATTTACAGACATAGATATTGACAAAAAAGAAGACATGGGTTATGATATAATCGATGACTTAAAATGTCATATGCGTGATGACCCAATGTTTTATAGAAGAATGTATTTCCCTTGCATGGCACAACTTAAAGACAATTACGATAAAGGCGATCACAATACTGACGGTGTTAAAGAAATGGTTGAAAAGGCAATCCAACATTATTGCATGAAATATGATATTATCAAATCCCCAACAGAACTATTGACAAAAGAAGATAAGGATGCTTTAATACAAGAGATATATAACGAAGAACTAGAAGAAGTAAAAAAAGGCGAATACTAAAATGCGTTTAAGGGAAATTACATCACCGAACAAAAGTGTCAGTTTTGCATTAGGAAGATTGAATCCTGCAACAACCGGACATGGATTATTAGTCGAAGCAGTTCGACAAGGTCCTGGCGATGCTATATTATTCCTTACAGACCGTCCAGCAAAACTGCCAACAGATCCCTTAAATCCAAATGAAAAATTAGACTGGGCAAGAAAAAGTTTTCCTGATATCAAAATAGAATTAGCAAAAAACATTATGTTTGCGGCAAGTGATCTTTTTGGTAGAGGATATAGAAGTGTTACATTTTTTGAAGGAGAAGATAAACTGGGAAGTCTGTTAGAAAAGTATAACGGACAAAAATCTGCACATGGTTTTTTTGAATTTGAAGAAATTAAATTTGAAAGATTATCTCGCAATCCTGATGCGGAAGATGCCACAGGCATGAGTGCAAGTAAAATGAGACAAGCAGTTATTAATAAGGACTTTGAATCATTTAAAAAAGGTGTAACAAAATCTGCACAACCTTTTGCAAAAAAAATGTTTGATAATTTATCAACCATACTAGGTAGCACTGATGAAAACTTAGAAGAACTAGTAGTAAAACAACAAAAACCTAAACTAGATGTACTTAACAACATAGCAAGTAGAAAAGATAACCAACCTTTTCCTTTAAGTTGGAGTTCAGATGATAATGAAATTAAAGTAGGTGGTAAAGTATTTGTAACACCACAAGAGGCAAATAAATTTTTGCGTTTCTATGATAATCAAGAAAAAGAAAATCAAGAACTTATGCAAAAAGCATTAAGAAGTGCAAAGACAACTGTAAATTTATTTAAAAATTTAGGCTTTAAATTTACAGCCGTCAAAGAAAGTATATAATATGGATATTCAAGACCTAAAAAAATTAGCAGGTATCCCAGAGTACTCAGGACAACATCCTGTTACTTCAGAAGATATTAATATTAGTCATACTGCAACTGCATTAAAACAAAAAGAAAGAGAACTTGGTCTAAAGCCAGGCGACTCTGAATGGTTTAAACTATGGTTTGGAAGACCTTATATGCAGGGTGTTCCAGGCTTCAGAGGAAGGAAAAAATGAAAATATTAGCAATACTAATAACAGGATTAATGTTAGCATCTTGTAGTGGACATATTGTTCCACCAAGTGTTAAACTAGGCAAAAAATGTACCCAAGCAGAGGATGGACAAATTGTTTATTCTTACATATGGTTACATAAAAAAGGTGAGGAACTTACAGCCAACGCAAAAACTTGTGAGTTGATAAAATAAAATGAAATTACGCGAACTATATGAGCATGGTGGAAGAATTGTAAAAGGTGTTAACACCACGCCTGACGTTGGCGTAAATCAAATTCCTATTGAAGCAGGAAAGTTCGGCTTCAAAGTCGACAAAGATGGTCGACCACCAGAACTTAATAAAAAGGCAAGAAAAAATTCTAGTCCAAACACGTTATTTAATTTAGGTTTAGCAGAAAGCAAAGTAAACGAAATTAGAGCAGAGGAACTTTCAAGTTCATCAGAAATATTTGTTGATATGGATGGTGTGCTTGTTGATTTCTTCGGTGCATGGACTAAATTAATGAAAGTTAAAAAATGGTTTCAAATTAAAAATGTAGAAAAAGGTCTACAAAAAATTAGAGATACAGAAGACTTTTGGATTAATTTAAAACCAACAAAGAACGCAGATAGATTGTTAAGCATCATCAAAGATATAAAAGGTGAGTATAACATTTTATCAGCACCGATGGCAGATGATCCTAGGGTAGAACCTAGTAAACGTGCTTGGGTTGAGAAACATTTAAAAGCATTTCCACCTAAGAAGGTTATCATTACTGCAAACAAACAAGCATACGCAAAACAAAAAGATGGCAGTCCAAACATTCTTATAGATGACTTTGGACTAAACATAAGAAAATGGGAAGGCGCAGGAGGAGTTGGATTCAAACACAAAGATCACAAGTTCGAAAGAACTGCAAGTAGTCTTAAAAAGCACTTTGAAAAGCCAGCAACCGAAGGCGACTTAATACCACTTCCAAAAAACAGTGTTTCAGTAGATTCAGATGCTACTGATTACGACTTTATGAAGTTAGGACGTAACATGGCCAACATAGCAACAACTGAACCAGATGATGCTAATATGGGGGACCAAGATATTATGTTAAACTTCTTTGGAGGTGAAAAAGAAAAGCAACATATGATATCCAACCTTAAAAGATTAGGTTATAAGGTTGGTGATGTTAGTGGTTATCAAGACCACAACTTTGACCCGGAACCAACTAAAGGTGAACCACCGCCACAAATACACGCAAAAGATGTGGACGGCAAACTTGGTAAGATGAAAGTCGCTCTCATGGTACCAGTGCAAAAGGACAGATCCTTTAGAAAACTAGCGAAACAATATAAGGATGTACAATTAGACGAATACAATCCTATAGTTGTTGACCGCAAAGGACGTATTTGTAACGGCCATCATAGATACGATGCACTACGTTTGCTAGATAATGAGTATGCTTTGGTAAAAATGGTAGACACATACTTAGAAGACATAATGAGCGAGAACTTTGCGGATGGCAAGAAGCCTGGACGGAAGGGCCTTAGCAAGAGAGTTGGAATACCAAAAAAAGCAACCATAAGCCAACTGAGTAAGATTGCTAAATCTAGTTCAGGAGAGAAGAGACGCATGGCCCAATGGCAGTTAAATATGCGTAGAGGCAAGGCAAAAAAAGGTAAATAGTACTATGAGACTTAGAGAAATAACATCAGTAAAGGAAAACCCTTTAGCACCAAAACCTACTATGGCTCAACAGGCCGCAGGTGCAGTCAAAAAAACTGCAAACAAAGTAGGACAAGGCGCTAAGATGGCCGCACAGAAGATGGGTGCAAAAGGTACTGGTGGTATGATGGCAAAAGGTTTAGATAAACTTGCATCAGGCGGTGCTTTGACAGGTAATTTATCCAAGCAGATTGCTCCATTTGCCAAGCAACTTACAACAATATTAGCAGATACACAATTAAGAAACAAGTTTATGATGCTTGTAAAACAAGCAGAAGCAGGTGCTAAAAAACAAGCACCAGCACAACCACAAGCAGGACAACCACAAGCAGGACAACCACAAATGCAAACACAAAGCATGGAGGAAGATCCTTTCAACGACGAAGTTAAGAATATACTTAAAAAACATCCAGAAGCAACTGCAAAGATGAAAGCAACAGGTGATGTAAATGATATTTACAACACTGATTTATACATGGATTTGTACACACACTATCAACAAGATATGCCATATGGAACACAAAAAGCAAGAGATGGCGATCCAGTACAATTTATACAAGACGAATTAGATGAATTAGGTATTTTTGACGATGATCAAATGGAAGCAGATAAACAATGCGGTGAAGGTGAATATTTCTGTAGAGATTCACAGATGTGTAAACCAATACCAGCAGGTCATGAAGTAAAACCAGATGGCACACTTGTAAAAAAAGGTATGGAAGAAGCGGCAACACCAGGAGCCACTAGTGCAGGTGCAATAGCAACTGTGGCAAACCCTATTACTGCTTATGCAAAAGTAAAAAGAGATGGTAAGGGTGTTCCTAAAGCAGACCAAAAAAAGACCCCTAAAGGCACAGCCGTAAATGCACTTGATATGAAGGGTGCAAGTCTATTTGGTGGAAACATTCAAAAGAGGTAAATACTAGTATGAAAGAGAAAGAATTAAGAAACGAAGGTTTAGCAGATTTGGCACACAGGGTTGAGAAAGACCATGAAGTGCAAATGGCTCGTGCTGAGTTATACAAAATAGGAAAGTATGCAATTAAACTTCATGAAATGCTTAAAGGTGTTTCAGAACAAGAAGGTTTAGAAGGTTGGGTACAATCTAAAATAACAAAAGCAGGTGACTATCTAAGCAGTGTTTATCATCATATGGATTACGAACAAAAGTTCGAGCAAGTTCAAACTGAAGCAAAAGCGAAACCAGACTTTTTAGATATGGACAAAGATGGCGATAAAAAAGAGCCAATGAAGAAAGCAGTCAAAGACAAAGAAGAGAAAAAAGATAAAAAAGAATCGACGGATTATAAGTCCGGACTTGCAGAAGAACTAAACAAAGTTCTTTCAAAAAAAAAGACTGAACGTTCTCTAACTAAACCCGAAGAAAAGAAAAAAGAAAAATACGTTAAAGGCATGAAAAAAGCCAAAGGCGATTTCAAAGATCGTTATGGTGATGATGCTGAAGCAGTAATGTACGCAACTGCAACTAAAATGGCAAAGAAAGAATCTGTTTTAGAAGATTACGTAAACAAACCAATCACAGAAGAAGAATTCGAAAAACTAGCAGAAAAGAAAGATGCTTGTTACCACAAAGTAAAATCAAGATATAAAGTATGGCCAAGTGCATACGCCTCTGGTGCTCTAGTTCAATGCAGGAAAAAAGGTGCAAAGAACTGGGGAAACAAGGGTAAGTAGATGCGTTTCCTAGAGTTCAAAAGAGATACCCACTGTTCACCCAAGTGTTGTGGTGCTGATGTAAAAAGAGAAGACTGTGCTTGTAAACCAGACTGTCCACATTGTAATTGTAATGCTGAAATAGACGAAGGAACACGTTGTTGGAAGGGTTACGAAAAGAAGGGCATGAAAACCATGTTCGGAAAACGTGTACCTAACTGTGTCAAACGTGAACACGTAGACTATTGTGTTAAGTGTGGTAACCTATTATTTTCAGAAGAAGTTGAATTAAACGAAAACCTTAAAAAGTGGTTTAAACAAAAGTGGGTGCGTTTCGGTCCTGATGGAAAAGTAAGAGGACAATGTGCTAGAGGCAGTTCTAAAGAAGGTAAGCCTAAGTGTTTACCTGCCGCAAAAGCATACGCACTAGGTAAAAAAGGACGTAAAACAGCCGCAAGTCGTAAGCGTCGTGAAGATCCTAATAAGAATAGACGCGGTAAAGCCAAGAACGTTAAGACAAAATAATAAATACTGTACTAATTAACAATTAAAAAAGGACGCAAATGGCTTTTTTAGTACACAACCTACCACCTGTAGAAGTTTACGTAAAAAAAGAATACCTATACGATCATCAAAAAGGTCATGGCGAACTTACTCCTGGAATATGGATATCAATTAGAAGTATAATGGGTAAAGCATTATATTTTGAAACTCTACTTACAGACTATGGTGCATTGTATGACAAACTTCCTATATCAGCATTTGTTTGGAAGGAAGATTACAATAAAGATGATCAACTACCATTAGACACACTACAAATTTGGGACTGTTTTGATTACGATATCACTGTAATTAAAAAACCTATGTTAGCAAACTGTGAATTTTTTGGCAAAGATAAAAAAATGCACAAGGGCGAATATATGTTTACACTTGACACGTGCCATACACAACATTCAACTATTGATATAAATTTTTCAGAGCATGATCCAGAACACAAAACATTTAACATAATAAAATTAGACAACGGTCAATTTGCCGCACAACCAAATAACAGAACTGTATTCACAGATCAAAGTTTGGTACATCCAGAAAAGAAAATACCAGATTTCAAAGTATGCACTCAAAATTATACAGTTGAAAACACACCAAAATGGGCAGTAGGTCATACTGATGAATGGCAATACAAAACCAAAGACGAAGAATCCAAATAACACAGCCAGATACAGATAAACCAAAAGTTGTTAAAGTTAAATAAAATTAACTTGACATTGTTAGTACACGAGTATATAATTACACAATTAACTAGGAGAATAAAATGTCTGATAGAACATATGGACCGGACGAAAAAGCAAAACTAGAACGTTTGGTTAATGAAGGCGCGACAGTTATGCAAGAAATTGAAGATTTACAAACAGGCTTAAGAGATACAGTTAAGGCAATCGCAGAAGAACTAGAAATCAAACCTACACTTATTAATAAGGCAATCAAAATTGCTCATAAAGGTGACTGGCAGGCTCATGCTGATGCTTTTGACGATCTCGAAACATTGGTGGTGACAGTTGGAAAAGACAAATAAAGATATAACTTTTTATTTAAAATGGTTAGCAACAACGGTGTTGATAATCGGTACTGCAATTAACACGCAGAAAGAACTTTATCCATTAGGGCCTTTAGTACTTGCCTGTGGTGGACTTATATGGTTAGCAGTATCAATTATGTGGAAAGAATGGAGTCTAATAATTACTAATTCTATTCTTGCACTAGTTGGTATAGGTGGAATCATTATTGCATGGTAAATGAATCAGAAAAGAAAAGAATAGATAATTGGTTAGACAAACATTTAAAAGAACTTTCAGCACCAGAAGATGGTTCTACTGCAAGATGTCCTTGGGCATACAGTTCAAAAGTTCCGATAATACATACAGACCAATACATGGATATCATGAAACATATGATAAACTTTCCATATGACGATGGTGTACATGGATTATTAATAGTATTACATGGTGTCAAAGATAGGAATGAAGGACAGGATTTAATTGGTTTGTGCAAAACACCTTATTTTACAGAAAGAGATTTATTATTCATTGAGTACAACTATGATCATTATAAAAATGAATTAAATGATCCAACTATTAGATTGTTTATAATACAAAGGCTCACAGAAACCAAAAAGGCAAGCGAAAAACTATATAAAACGGATTATTATGAAACATATCCACATAATATGGTTTTTAGGAAGATAAGAGAAGCAATGGACGAAAAACATTTTTTTGATACACCGAAAGGATCGAAATATTGATATACATGGTTGACATCGACGGAACAATATGTTATACTAAAGGTAATAATTATGAAAGCAGTGAACCAAGGTATGATCGTATTAATAGGCTTAACAAATTATTTGATGAAGGCAATGAAATACACTATTGGACGGCACGTGGTGCCAAGTCTGGTAAAGATTGGACAGAGTTTACTGAAAGGCAATTAGGCGAATGGGGAGTCAAGTCAACAAGCATAAGACTAGGCAAACCACATTATGATAAATGGATCGATGATAAAGCCATCGATGCAGAAGAGTATTTTAAGTAAGGTACAAACGGCCATAAACGTTTATTTGGTATTTGTCAGCCACAAATGACATATAGGAGAAGTAATGAGTTACGTAGACGCATTTTTTAATCGTGAAGCAGATCAGATACAGGTGGTCGAGCGTCGTGAAGATGGAAAAAGACACTTCACAGAATATCCAGTAAGATACACATTTTATTATGGTGACCAAAGAGGAAAGTATAAAAGCATTTATGGAGATCCTCTAAATAAGATATCTTGTAAGAATACAAAAGATTTTAGAAAAGAATTAGCAATAAACAAAAACAAGGATCTGTTTGAAAGCGATATCAATCCTATATTTCAATGCTTATCAACAAATTATCTTAATCATGATGCTCCGAAACTTAATGTAGCATTCTTTGACATTGAAACTGACTTTGATCCAGAACGTGGCTTTGCTGATCCAGGTGATCCATTTATGCCAATTACTGCAATCACTGTACACTTACAATGGTTAGATAGTCTTGTTACACTTGCAGTTCCACCTAAGACACTAACAATGGAACAAGCACAACAACAAGTAAAAGACTTTCCAAACACACATCTGTTTACTGACGAAGCAGATATGCTTAAAACTTTCTTAGATTTAATTGATGATGCAGATATTATTTCAGGTTGGAACAGTGAAGGTTATGATATTCCTTATTGTGTAAATCGTGTTGCTAGAGTATTAAGTAAAAATGATACAAGACGTTTTTGTCTTTGGGATCAACTTCCAAAGAAAAGAGAATATGAAAAGTTTGGAAGAACACTTGTCACCTATGACCTAATAGGTAGAGTGCATTTAGATAGTTTAGAATTATATCGTAAATACACATATGAAGAAAGACACACTTATAGACTTGATGCCATTGGAGAAATGGAAGTTGGTGAAACAAAAACTGTGTATGAAGGTACACTCGATCAACTTTATAACAATGATTTCAGAACGTTCATTGAGTACAACAGACAAGACGTTGCACTACTGGACAAGTTGGACCAAAAACTAAAGTTCATAGATTTATCAAATGAACTTGCTCATGCAAATACTGTTTTGCTACAGACCACAATGGGTGCAGTTGCAGTTACAGAACAAGCGATTGTAAATGAAGCACACAGACGTGGTATGCAGGTTCCTAATAGACCAAGACGTGATGAAGAAAATACTGCGGCCGCAGGTGCTTATGTAGCCTTTCCAAAGATTGGTGTACATAAGTGGATAGGTAGCATGGACTTAAACAGTCTATATCCTAGTGTTATTAGAGCATTAAATATGGATCCAGCAACTATTGTTGGACAACTACGCCCTGAACATACAGAAAATTTTATTACAGAACAAATGAACTTGAAAAAGAAATCCTTTGCAGGTGCATGGGAAGGAAAGTTTGCAACACTTGAATATGATGCAGTTATGGAACAACGTCGAGATGTCAGCATAACTGTTGATTTTGAGAACGGTGAATCAGAAGTAATGAGTGGTGCACAAATTTATAAACTAATTCACGATAGCAATAATCCATGGATGCTCAGTGCAAATGGAACTATCTTTACATATGATCATGAAGGTGTTATTCCAGGACTTTTAAAACGTTGGTATAGTGAACGTAAAGAAATGCAAGGAATGAAAAAGAAATCTATTGATGCAGGTAACCAAGCAGAAATAGAATTTTGGGATAAAAGACAACTTGTTAAAAAGATTAACCTAAATAGTTTATATGGTGCTATACTTAATCCAGGTTGCAGATTCTTTGATAAACGTATTGGACAATCAACTACACTTACAGGCAGAGCGATTGCAAAACACATGAGCGCCGAAGTAAACAAAGTTATTACAGGTGAATATGACCATGTAGGAAAAAGCATAATATATGGTGACACTGACTCTGTTTATTTTAGTGCATTTCCAATCCTAAAAAAAGAAATAGAAGCAGGACAAATTCCATGGACAAAGGAAAGTGTAATACAACTTTATGATCAAGTATGCGGAGAAGCAAATAAAACATTTGAAAAATTTATGCATCAAGCATTCCATTGTCCTAAAAGTAGAGCAGAAGTGATTGCGGCTGGTAGAGAAATTGTTGCAGAAAGCGGATTGTATATTACAAAGAAACGTTATGCGGCATTAATATATGATGATGAAGGAGAACGTAAAGATGTAGATGGTAAGCCAGGTAAAGTAAAAGCAATGGGTCTTGATCTTAAACGTTCAGATACTCCTGTGTTTATGCAGGACTTCTTAAGCGAATTATTGCTTATGGTGTTGCAAGAAAAAGGAGAAAAAGAAATATTAGATGCTATTGCAAAATTTAGAACAGAATTTAAAAAACGTCCTGGTTATGAAAAAGGATCACCTAAACGTGCAAACAAAATAGGACATTATCAGAAACTAGAAGAACGCCAAGGTAAAGCAAATATGCCTGGACACGTTAGAGCAAGTATTAATTGGAACACACTTAAACGTATGAACGGAGACAAATATTCACAAGAAATTGTTGATGGTATGAAAGTTGTTGTATGTAAACTTAAAAAGAATCCATTAGGATATACAAGTGTTGCATATCCAACTGATGAATTACATTTGCCTGAATGGTTTAAGGAACTTCCTTTTGATGGTGAAGCAATGGAAGAAACAATCATTGATAACAAACTTGGGAATTTGATTGGTGTTTTAAGTTATGACTTAGAAAGCACTAAACAAAAAAATACGTTTAACAGTTTATTTGACTTTGGAGAGTAATATGAAACTAAAAAGAGAAAGAAACAAATTTGAAAGAAAGTTAGATGAATACAATCACACTATGGAGTTTATTAGAACAATAGTGCCGATTGCTGTCTTAATTCTACAAATTGTAATTTTAATAAAGTTGGTATAGTATGGCAACACATGGAATGATAGATTTAGAAACATTAGGTGTAACTAATGATTGTGCTATTCTGACAGTAGGAGCAATTAAGTTTGATCCATACAGTGACACAGAACCACACTCAGGATTATACCTTAGAATTAATGTTGATGAACAGACCGAACTAGGCCGAACTGTAGATGACAACACATTAGAATGGTGGGGCAAACAAGATCCTAAAATTAGAGAAGAAGCACTTGGAGATAATGATAGGGTTAGTGTTAATGAACTTTTAAAACAACTTAATAAGTTCACAGTTGGTTGTACTGAATTGTGGTGTCAAGGACCATTGTTTGATTATGCGATACTAGAACATCTTTATAAACAAATGGGTCAACCTTTTCCTTGGAACTTCTGGCAGATCAGAGATAGCAGAACCGTGTTTAGTATGATGCCACAAGATCCACGTAAAGCAATTCAAGAAGAATTGCATAATGCACTAGCAGACTGTTACTATCAAGCAAAGTGTATTCAGTCTACTTTTAAACACTTTGGAGTTAAAAAATGAGCGATAGAACAAAAGAAGAAATTATAGAAAATATTAATCACATAGTTGCTAATAATATTCAACCAGGAGTAGAAATGCATGGTGGTGTTGTTAAGTTAAAAGACTTTGACATGGAAACAGGTGTTGCACTTATGCTTATGAGTGGTGCCTGTAGTGGTTGTGCAAGTAGTTCAGTAACTTTAAAATTAGGCGTTGAAAATATGTTGAAACATTATGTTCCAGAAGTAAATGCAGTGGAAGGTGTAGATGATCCAGAATACAACGATCCTTATTATAAACAGATGCCTGCATACAACAGTTGGGAAAATCCTGGAAAGTCTTATGATGAAATGTTAGATGAGATGGAACAAATAGAAAAGAAAGATAAGCCAAATGAAAATGATGGATCCTAATTTAATGGTACAACAACAGGTTGATAATCTATGGCAACACTTTGTAGGTGTTATATGTTTGAACCAAACAGGTAGGATACAAGTAAAAAGAGTATTGCCAGAGTTCTTTGATAAATGGCCAACACCAGAATCTTTTCTAAAAAGCAGGAAATCAACTGTGATAAGAGTTATAAAAAGTTTAGGTTTTTACAATAGACGTGAAGCAACAATTAGACAGATGACAAAAGATTTTATGTCTTGGGACAGAGAAGATGCTACAAAATTATATGGTGTGGGCAAGTATGGTTCAGACAGTTACGAATTGTTTTATAAAAAACGTATTCCCGAAAACGTAGGTGATCACGAATTACAAAGATACATTAGAGAAGAATTTAAATGAAAATATTGCTAACAGGTCATAAAGGTTTTTTAGGTACACTATTAACCAAGTACCTAAATACTCATGGCCATGTGGTAATAGGAATAGATAAAAAAGAAAGAAACAATTTATTAACTTGCAAACTTGATTGGGATATTGATATTGTTATACATCTAGCAGGTGAAAGCGGTGTACGTAGAAGTTTAACACAACCTAAAATTTATTGGGAAAATAACGTGTTAGCAAGTAAAAGATTATTTGATACACATAAGGATAAGAAAATTATATATGCAAGTTCAAGCACTGCAAAAGAACCTGAAAGAAATCCTTATGCACTTTCAAAACAGATTGTTGAAGAAATGGCTCCAAAGAATAGTATTGGTTTAAGGTTTACAACTATTGTAGGAGGAGTTGGTAGAGAAGATATGTTTATACCAAAATTAATTAGAAATGAAGTGAAGTATGCAAATAACCATTATAGAGATTTTATCCATGCCAAAGATGTCATGGAGGCAATTAGAATTCTTATTGATACTGACGTAGATGTACGTGGAGTTATTGATTTAGGAACAGGCAAGTCAACATCAATCCGGGAACTTGCCAAAAGGTTTTGTACCAACTATGTAGAAACGGTTGGAGACAAACACGAGAGGATTGACAATAAAAGCAATCCAAAAGAACTTTGGGCGTTGGGTTGGCGTTCAAAAATTGATATCATAGATTACATCAGCCAAGAAAAGAACTTGACAAATGATGAAAATCTAAATATAATGTAATATAGGAGTAAAGGCAAATGAAAGATATCTTACAAGACGTTGTTGCACATACACACAGTTTAGGCTTTTTAAATTTAGTAAAAGTTTCAAGTGATGATGCAACTACAAATATCGAGAGTATGGCGGAAGACCGTTCGGTGATTATGTCCGCTACAACAAAAAGCAAAGTTGGAGAGTTTACAGGCGTATTTGGTATGCCTAATTTAGATAAACTTGCACTTCATTTAAAATGTCCTGAGTATCAGAAGGATAGTAAAATAGAAGTGAAAAGTGCAGAACGTAACGGAGAAACTGTTCCTACACATATCCACTTTGAAAATGCAACAGGTGATTTCCAAAATGATTATAGGTTTATGAATAAACAAATTATTGAGGAAAAACTTAAAACTGTTAAATTTAAAGGTGCTAGTTGGGACGTTGAATTTAGTCCATCAATGGCTAGTATCCAAAGAATGAAGTTTCAAAGTTTAGCACACGCGGAAGAAACAGTATTTTCCGTAAAGTCAGAAGGTACAAACTTAATGTTTAACTTTGGTGATGCTAGTACACACGCAGGTCAATTTGTGTTTGAAACAAATGCTAATGGAGAACTTAAACATAGTTGGAGTTGGCCAGTAGCACAGGTACAAGCAATACTTGGACTTGATGGTAAATTATCAATGAAAATATCTGATCAAGGTGCTATGATGATAACTGTTGATTCTGGAATGACAGAATACAACTACATACTGCCTGCTCAGTCTAAATAGGAGGTTTATGACTGAAGAAGAAAAAAGAATGTATGATACCCATAAAGAACATGGTGAAGATATGTCATACGAAAATGAAGGTGGTACAGTTACTATCTCATTAAAAGAATATGATAGATTACGAGAACGTCAATCATATATTACTGATAAAAGTTTAATTGGTATTATAGATAAAGTTGAAGAACTTGTAAGAGCATTAAGAAAACATATAATAAGGACGGACTTAGATTGAATACTAACCTAACACAAGAACAAAAGGACTACGCAATATTCTTGCCAGCCATAAGTGGTTTCTTTGCTACGTTTATAGGAAAGCAAAGACGTGAGGAATACGTAGATAAGACTAGGGTACCTAGCAACTTTCCGAATGACGTAGAAAGTATGAATTGGTTAAATCCTAGTAAAAGCATCTTTGAATATAATTGGAGCCTTTACTCGGCCGGTCATGCGGAACTGGACGTAAACAAAGATGCACCTAAAGAACTCATGATAAGAGATAGAGATCGCAACACTTCTTGGTTGTTAGGTGATTCAGGTGGTTTCCAGATTGGTAAGGGTGTATGGGAAGGTGATTGGAAAGATCCTAACTGCCCTAAAGCAAAAAAGAAACGTGAACAAGTTCTAACTTGGATGGATGCTTATATGAACTATGGTATGATACTTGATATTCCTGCTTGGGTATCAAGGTCACCTGCTGGTATTAAAGCAACAGGAATTAGTTCGTATCAAGAGGCTGTTGATGCCACACGTATTAACAATGATTACTTTATGAAAAATAGAAATGGTAATTGTAAGTTCTTAAATGTATTACAAGGCGAAAACCATGCTGATGCAGAAGACTGGTATCAGCAAATGAAAGATTATTGTGATCCTAAAAAATATCCAGGTACACATTTCAATGGTTGGTCAATGGGTGGACAAAATATGTGTGATGTTCATCTTGTGTTAAAAAGATTGGTTGCATTACGTTTTGATGGATTGTTAGAAAAAGGTGTGCATGACTTTATGCACTTTTTAGGTACAAGCAAATTAGAATGGGCAACGTTACTTACTGACATACAAAGAGCAGTTCGTAAGTATCATAACGAAAACTTTACAATTACATTTGATTGTGCAAGTCCTTTCTTGGCAACTGCAAATGGTCAAATCTATTGTGAACTAGAAACAAGTGATAGAACTAAATGGGTTTATCGAATGGTACCATCGATAGATGATAAAGCATTAGCAAATGATACAACTGCATTTAGTCAAGCATTTGTACGTGAAGGTAAACACAGAAGTTTCTTAGACAGTCCTATTACTAAAGGACTTACTGCTAAAGATATCTGTATTTACAATCCAGGTGATTTGAATAAAGTAGGCAAAGAAGGAAAAACATCGTGGGATAGTTTTTCTTATGCTATACAAATGGGACACAATGTTTGGAGTCATATTAATGCAGTGCAAGAAGCAAATAGACAATACGACAAAGGAATCATTCCAGCAATGCTTGTTGAAGAGTCCTTTGACAGGGTTTTATTTCGAGACGTTGTGGAGGCAATATTCGCAACTGATAAACGAGATGAAGCAGAAGCAGTAATTGAAGAGTTTTCTAAGTTCTGGATGAGCATCATCGGAACTAGAGGAGCAACAGGAAAAAAAACTGTGAACGCAAGTACACAGTTTGCTAACCTTTTTGAGGAGGTAAAATAAATGGCAACAGGTAGATTAAGCAAACAAACGAAAGGTCTACAAGACTTACATAGATTCTTAGATGAGAAGTCATCTGAAGTCGAACAAGAAAGACGTGGTGACAGAACTTGGAGCACCAAACAACATCTTGTTAATTTAAAAAAACAAAAATTACAAGTGAAAGATAAAATAGCAGGACACAAATAATATGAAACGTGAGTACTCAAGTGGAACAAGTGAAGATGTAATTTATTTCACAGGCTTTGAAGTAGAAAAAACTCCTGCCTTTGATAAAGACACATTGTTTGTTGTAGGTTGTAGACCTTTGGAAGAAGTTCTAGAACAAGCGAAAAAACATTATGTCGATCACATCTACTTGGGTGCTAACCAAAGTTTTGTTCCCAAAGAAGATTGGGAAGATCTTGTAAATGGATTATTAAATAAAAAGTATTTGGTAACTTTAGATTATGATGTAAAATATCATGATTGGGTTATAGAAATGGGTTTCAATCAAAATCAAAATTTCATCAGCCAGATAAGTGTAAAACTTCCACACATAAAAGAATTAAATTACAATGCTTGTATAAAGATCGATGACGCAGACTTTGATCATTCCAATGCAGGTGTTTGGATTCATCAAGTTCATGACTTATTGGATAGAGATAAGTTTACAGATTGGACAAAATATAATGATGATAACCCTGCAGATGAGGTTGACAAATAAAGGAAAAGGTAGTATGCTAATGAGTATAACAGATACAATGATAACTGAACAAATGGAAAAAGATAGGAAAGCAAGAACTATGAATACTGCGAAGCGAATGATTTGGGTTACTTTTAGAAAAGAAGGTATTCACAAATATCCTGCGGCACTTGATGATCCTAAACTTGCAACAGGCGGTTGGGATGATGTAAGTTTCTTAGGATATCCACATAGACACATCTTTCATTTTAAGGTAGCAATAGCGGTTACACACAATGACAGAGACATTGAGTTTATACAATTTAAACGTTGGTTAGAGAGGTTATATGATGACAAAACGTTAGAACTTGATTACAAATCATGTGAGATGATGAGTGATGATCTTTATGAAAAGATTAGCGAGAAATATGGTGGACGAGAAGTACACATAGATATTTCTGAAGATGGAGAGAATGGTGCTCATATCGAGTATAACACTTAGAAGAGGAGAAACTGTCGTGGGTAATTATTTCGACAAACACCCCGAAGTGGTTCAAATCTTTACTGACCTTGAGAAGTTTGAAAGTTTTTGCAGGTTTGAAGGATACAAGTATGATGAAAAGGACTTGTATAAAAAAGACAGCAAAAGTTATTCTGCATTCTTACGTGGTCCAGTAAGACGCAGACCAAGACGCAAGTTTAAAAAAAGAAGGTATAACTAATGGCAATTTACATCGTTGATATAGAAGCAGTTGACACAAGATACACAAAGCAATGGAAGGAATATCTTCCAAAGCAGATGCGTCATGCAACTAATCAAGATGTAAAAGTTATTAGTGGAGGAGATACGCCACAGGCAACAACACCTGGGGCGTTTCTTAACTTTGGAGGAACTAACGTTTACAAAAGCAAACAGTTAGAGAAAATAGGAGAAATGTTCTGTAATGGAGAAGTTAAAGACGGCGATTACTTTCTTTATACTGATGCTTGGAATCCTACTGTTATCCAACTTAAATATATGGCTGAACTGCTCGGAGTTAAAGTTAAAATGGGTGGCTTGTGGCACGCCGGCAGTTACGATCCTGCGGACTTTTTAGGAAGACTAATAGGTGATAAGCCTTGGGTTAGAAATGCAGAAAGATCAATGTTTGAAGTTTATGATCATAATTTTTTTGCAAGTGACTTCCATATTAATATTTTTGTAGAAGCATTTAGAGAATTTGGAAATTATGTAGGACTTACTACAGATAAAACAAAAGTACAACGTGTTGGTTGGCCAATGGAGTATTTAGATAAAAGTTTTGAAATGTATAAAGGCATGACTAAAAGGAATCTAATATTATTTCCACATAGAATTGCTCCAGAAAAACAACCTGAAATATTTTATGATTTAAAAGATAGTTTGCCACAATATGAATTTGTTGTTTGTCAAGAAAAACAATTAACAAAAAATGAATATCATAACTTACTAGGTGAAGCAAAACTGATGTTCAGTGCAAACTTACAGGAGACATTAGGCATTAGTTGGTATGAAGGTGCTATTGTTAATTGTTTGCCTATGGTTCCAGATAGATTAAGTTACAAAGAAATGGCTATTAAAGAATTCAAATATCCAAGTGAATGGACACAAGATTTTGAAACATACAAATTAAACAAAAATTTTGTAGTAGAACGTATTGTTGATTATATGGAAAATTATAAAAAATATGTAACGTTCATACAAAAGCAAAGACTAATATTGAAAGAAAGGTACTTCAGTGGCAAAGAACTCTACAATAGCATCGCCAAGCAGTGATTACAAAATAACTTACACTGGCACTAATGATCTGGGCAATCTAGATCCTACGACTGATACAGGTACAGAATATACATTCAATACTAATACAGATTATACTTATAGCACAGATAGTATGGCAAACGATGATGGTACTATTTCATTGGATATGACTGGACAAACTGGATTTGCGGATATGTCTTTTGGTTTCGATTATGATGCCAATTGGCCAAGTGAAAGTACAATACAGGAAATGATAAAAGACTATCCAGCATTAAGAATACAATATGAAAAATTTGTGGAGATATATAATTTAGTAAAAGACGACTATAGAAGTGGACAAAAGAAAAATGTTTAACATTTTTAAAGACAGAAAAAGAGTAATTTATGATAGAAGCAATCAAGTGCCTTATTTGATTAGGTGGTACGTGTTTCTAAAAGATAGAAAGAACTTTCCGTTTAACGTAACGTTACACAAGATTCTTGTAAGCGACCTTGACGACTTACATGATCATCCTTGGAATTATGCGACTTTAATTCTCAAGGGAGGGTATTATGAACATACCCCTGAAGGCAAGTTCTGGAGAGGACCAGGTCATTTCCGCTATCGTAAGTCTACAGACCTGCATAGGCTAGAACTTGCCAAGGATGAAAACGGCAACGAACTACCATGTTGGAGTTTATTTTATATGGGTAAAAAAGTTCAAGAGTGGGGATTTATTAAAAACGGCAAGTGGATACACAACGAAACATATCTTGCTGAAAGAGACAAAGCAACGGCATGAAGAGAACAAGTTATTTTAATGATTTAATAGTTACATATGATAATGTATTCAACCCTAACCTAATAGGTATGTTGGAGAAGGATATACAAAACGTTCCTTTCAAATGGGGTACAAAAGACAATCCAGAAAATCCACCAACAGGTTTACAATGTTTTAGTTTCGAAGATACAAACGTGTGGCAAATACTTTGGTTAGAAACAAACAAATTAGAAGAATTACAAGGTTATAGATATAAAAGAAGCAATCTTAATTTCTTTTCCACAAATGAAGATGCTTACTATCACGATGATGATTGTGATATGACACTATTGTATTATTGCAATAGCAAGTGGGAACCAAACGAAAAAGGTGAAACAAAGTTTTTTATAACAAAAGAAGATTTGAAAGGATACGTTTTAAATGACATCGAAGGTGATCCAGATCATTTAGTTGTTAGTATCGCTCCTATACCAGGTAGAATTTGTATTTTTAATAGTAAGGTACAACACACTGCAACTGGATTTAGAAGTAACCCAAGGTTTGTGCCTTCTTTAAAGTTTGTAAATGCAGATCAAGAAGGTACGAGTATTATAGTTGATAAGAACAACAATGAACCTATTACAGTGGAGAAAAACTTTGATTAAGAAAAAATATTATAGTTGGAATGATGTTGAAAAGATGTGTCATCAGATTACAGTTCAATTATACAAGTCTAGTTGGAAGCCTGATTTAATTATAGGCATTACAAGAGGAGGCAATATACCAGCAACTATATTGTCTAATATGTTAGATATTCCCGCAGATGCAATAAAGATCAGTTTAAGAGATGATAATAAAGTTGTTAAATCTGATATGTCTTTGGCAAAGATTGCATTTGGTCATGATGAAAGATTATTGCCTACAACTGCAAGAGGCAAAAAAATATTGATAGTAGATGATATAAATGACTCTGGTGCTACGTTTAAAGCATTAAAAGAAGATTGGCAAAAGAGTTGTTTACCAGAAGACCCATGGTGGGAACAAGTATGGGGGAAGTCAGTGAGATTTTGTACACTTACTGAAAACCTGTCAAGCGAATTTGACCAAGTAGATTATTATTCAGACACAGTAAACAAAGCAGAAGAAGATGTTTGGTTAGTGTATCCTTGGGAAAATGTTAGTGAATATTAATAATAATGGAGTACACTTATGGAATTCAAAGATATTCCTTGGAAAGATGTCTTAATAGACACCAGGGACTTTACAGTATTTAAGGACAAATATCCAGTTACAGAAGGACATATTCTTTTTGTACCTAAAACACAAACCTGGGAAGACCTTGCAAAATGTTATAAGGCGGCTTACGCCTGGGGGTATGATTGGGTTGATAAAGATTATTGCACAGGTTATAACATTGGACAGAACATTGGATCTAGTGCAGGTCAAACAGTCATGTGGCCACACGTACATTTAATTCCAAGACGTGAAGGAGATATGAGAGATCCCAAAGGTGGTGTAAGGCACGTTATCCCTGAAAAGGGTAATTACACACTTGATTCGTATGCAATACCAACTAGAAATGATTTATTGCAGATGGAGTTATTTGATCAATGAGAACCGCTGTCTTAGGTTGTAGTCATAGTGCAGGTTATAGTTATGCAAATAAAGATGGTTCCAGAGACCGTTGGAATGAGAACAACTGGGCAGAATTTTATATAAATGATCAAAAAAAGGACGGTGCCATATTTGCTTGTCCTGGTAGAGGTTGGTATGATTACAGTGAAAGATTAGCACATCTTTTTAACAAATATAATGATATTGACGAAGTAATAATACAACAAACATATTGGAATAGATTTAGGCTAGGCTTCCATAATCCTTGTCACTACGAAAACATAGTGCCGTTAGAAAGACACATGATGCTGGAAGAACAAAAAGGCAAAATAGATTGTTGGAATATCCAGATGTGGCTGGAAGAAGAACAAAGTTTTGATGGGGGAAGAATCACGGTAAAAGGAGATTATGCAATAGATCCAAGCATAGCATTAAGATTTGAACCGTTTGATTTGGAACAACCTGATTTACAAACTGACGGATATCAAAGAATAAAGGCTTGGCATGAGATGATGACTTTGGTAAACCAAAGAGCATTTTATAAAGAAGTTTATATGTGGACTCGTTTATGCAAAGAAAATAATGCAAAATTAAAAATTTTCGCCATAAACAATATAACATGGTTACCAAAAGACTTAAATATGTTTGGAGATTGTTCATATGCAACAGTGGCAGATAAAACTGTTGAGCAGTTTCTAAAAACACAACAAAAGGATCAATGTTTAATTGACGACGAACACTATGACGTTGAAACACATAAATTGATTGCGGCAGAGTATATTCCGCAAATTGGAAAGGACAAATAATGGCATACGACAGACAACTGATGATTGATGCAATGATCAAACACGCAGAAGGTCATATTGCAAAGCACAAGGCTAATGTTGAAGTTTACTTTCACAATGCGGCTGGAGTAGGAGAACATCCAGACATTTTGGAAGCAATCGAAAAAGAATTGAACATTATTTCGATGTATCATGATCAAATCGAAATGCTCAAAAAATACTTTTGAGGCATCTTTTACTTGACAAAAAACCTAAATAAGTGTATTATAACTTAATAAGGCGAAGACATCCTCGTCTATAACTCGGAGAAGTAAATTGAAAAAGTTTGAAGAAATTACAAAACGTATTACGGAAAATAAAAAACGTTTCTGGGCAGGTGACAATATTTCCGAATACATCAAAGAAGGCGAAAAAGATATTTTAATTGATGAGGCAACTGAGGCATTCGAATCTGTATTAGACAGATTAATAATCGATAGATTCAACGATCCAAATTCTAAAGACACTGCAAGACGTCTTGCAAAAATGTATTTTAATGAAATAATGAGCGGTAGGTATCTACCTATGCCTAATGCAACTGCATTTCCTAATCACATAGATGATGGTTATAAAGGTATGTTGGTTGTAAGGAGTGAACTTAAAAGTATTTGTTCACATCATCACCAACCAGTGAATGGTGTAGCATACATTGGGATCATTGCCGCTGAAACATTAATAGGACTTTCAAAGTACACAAGAATTGCACAATGGTGTGCAAGACGTGGCACACTACAAGAAGAACTTAACAATGACATTGCTAACGAGATTCAGAAAGCAACTGGCAGTTCTAACGTAGGTGTTTATGTTCAAGCAACTCATGGTTGTTGTGAGAACAGAGGAATAGGTGCTCATAGTAGTTTGACACAGACGACTGTGTTACGTGGAGCATTTAGTGATGATCCGGGAACTAAGAAAGAGTTCATGGACAACATTAAACTACAACAAGAATTTGCACCAAGGTAGAAAGGTATGGTTATGAGGCAATTTATAGTTGATGCATGGAATGGTGTGATGAATTACGAACGTAATCCGTTAAGACATATTCCAGATTTACAGGTTAGGCATATGGTTATGCAGGTACTGGCGTTTATGTGGTCAGGGGTGTTTGCTTTACTAATAGCAGATAGTATTACGGTGTTTGCTTACAGTTCAGTGGCACATATAGCCTTCATTACTGCTGTCGTGGTTACCGTGGCAACCTTTAAGGTTGCTGAAAAGTCACCAGCATCATTTAACTTTATTAAAGGCTATCACTCGTATGGTAGAGGAAGACAGACTATGATAATGCGAGATAAGAAAGGCAATCCTTATAAAATTAATTTGCCAAAAGGCGACCCAGGCGGAGAGCATGAATAAAAGAAATAGATGGGACATATTCCCTCAGGAATTGTTTCAAGGACTAAAGTTGATACTTATGATTACATTTGGCGGTATTGCCATGTTGTTTGGAGCAATAAAGTTTCCATATCCATTGGCGATAGTGGTAATGGTTGTAAGTGTCGGCTTTTTAGTCTGGACTAGAAAGTGGTTTCACTAATGAATCACGTATTTAAAACTATATTGATATATGAAGCGATTGCGTTCTTAGGATGGAACATCATGGTAAGAACACAAAGTGATTATGAAATGTGGTTGTTTGAAAACATACATAGAACAATTTACATAATGTTAGCATCAGGCTTGTTGTTAGCAGTTATTGTGTATGTTGCTAAAGTAATAGGCCGAAAATTTAAAGCACCTAAAATATTAGAACAAGACCCAAGGAGACCAAATGGAACACAATGAAAAACAATTAGAACTATTTGATACAACAGATGCAAACGGAGTAGACACACACGTGGCTCCAAAGTTACCTTATGTAGACAAAGGTTTCAAAGCACGTTTTATTGATCCTAAGAATCAAACTAACCTAGGAGGTAGTTGGTTAAATCTAGGCAATCATGTGTTAATACTAGGGTTTATTTCTTGTATTGTGTTTGTCATAATGGCGAGTTATTAAATGAATAAAACAGATAGAATGGTGCAGACTCTAGCAGAGGACTACAAAGACAAAAAAATTACACGTAAGGTTGACACATACGAATACGAGGATCTCGCAGTATGTATAAGAAGCGACCAAGTACCGGCGAGCGAGATTGCCGAACTGTTTACAGATAAGGCATTTTATAAATGGTACAGTAAGAGATATTTTAACAAAGGAGAAAAAGTATGATAGAAGGATTTAGTATCCCTAAAACAACTTTTAAAGTCAGAGAAGGAGATGTAGTTCTAGAAGAAGGTTGCAGTTTTGATGAAGGTGTATGGACTGAAAAGACAACAGAAGATTACTTCAAAGGTAAAAGAATAGTTCTTTTTAGTTTGCCTGGAGCATTCACGCCAACTTGCACTAGTAATCAACTTCCTGGTTTTGAAAATAATTATGAGTCAATAAAGTCAATGAATGTAGATGAAATTTATTGTTGTTCAGTAAATGATACATTTGTTATGAATGCTTGGGCAGAGGTCTTAGGCATTAAAAACGTTAAAGTGATTCCAGATGGTTCTGGAAACTTTACAAGATATATGGGTATGCTGATTGGTAAAAACCATAGAGGTTTTGGAAATAGGTCATGGAGATATATGTGTGTGATTAATGATGGTGTCATTGAGAAATGGTGGCAAGAGCCAGGCATCAATAATGACGGACAAGATGATGATCCATATGAGCAAACAACACCAGAAAACATGATAGCATATTTGGAAAGTGTAAAAAATGAAAGTAGCAAATAAGGATCCAGGTGATAACCATTTTGGTGTAAGCCTAGTTAAGAGTGTTTTTAGATTTGTAGCAAGTGGCCTTTTAGTTTGGTCAGGTTACATACTTTGGTCAGCAAATGAATATACAGATATTTTTATTGCTGATTCAGGTTTCTTGTTAATGTGTGCAGGAGCAGTTCTGTTCATAGCAGAAGTGTTAGGAATAATAGAGGAGATTGTTTAGTGAAGGAAGGTCCAATGAAAAGCATGGTAGAAGGTGATACCGAAGGCGTTGTAAAACAAGAGTTCATTCAGTATCGTAAAAAGAACGGTATGCTTGTCAGAGAAAAAACTGTAAGACAGTTCCAAAGTAATGGTGACTACAACGACAGTTACTATGATGAGCCTTTAGTGAAATTGGGGGATTAAATGAAATTATTTAAAAGACAAGACACTAGGCCAGATTGGGAAATAATGGCAGATGACGGAATGAACAAGTTCCTAAAATTTGTTATATTTTGTATCTTTACATATGGTACTTTTCATGTTATAATAGAGTTGTATGAAAGATTCTTTGGATAATGGATAAAAAAGAAAGAAAATATTATTACAGTGAAATATTTCACAGTATTCAAGGTGAAGGACACTATACTGGTGTGCCTACTGCATGGATACGTTTCTTTCTTTGTAACCTACAATGTAGTGGTTTTGGACAGATAGATCCGACTAATCCAGAAACGTATGATTTGCCTTTTTTGGATTATGATGTAAGTCAGGTAAAAAGAGTAGAAGACTTGCCCGTGTGGGAAAAAGGTTGTGACAGTTCTTATACTTGGGCAAAGAAATACAAACACTTGATGGGTCAGGAAACTTCTACAGTATTAGCAAATAAGATTGTTGATATTTTAAAAACAGATTCTAATCCTGAAGGTAAGTTTTTACATCCTGTTACAAATCAAACACAACACTTATGTTTTACAGGTGGTGAACCTTTGATGGTTACAGGACAGGCGGCAAGTGTTGGCATATACGAAGAATTAGAAAGACAAGGCAATTTGCCTAGTTCGATGACTTTTGAAACTAATGGTACACAAAAACTTAAAGATGAATTTAAGGATTGGGCCAAAAGAATTAAAGAAGAAGTTTTCTTTAGTTGTAGTCCTAAACTGTTTACAGTATCAGGAGAGCAAACTAAAAAAGCAATTATACCAGAAGTGGTAGCAGAATATAGGGAAGTGTCTAAAGCAGGACAATTAAAATTCGTTGTTGGTTCCGAGCAACGTCAATGGGATGAAATGGAAGGTGCTATTGAGAAATACAAAGCACTTGGAGTGGATTGGCCAATATGGGTTATGCCTGTCGGAGCAAGAGAAGAAGAACAAACTGCAACAGCCGGCGAAGTTGCTAAAATGGCTTTTCAAAGAGGCTATAACGTTGCGGCTAGAGTACACGTTTATCTATTTGGAAATGCAATAGGCACTTAGGAGGTGTTATTATTATGAAAATGCTAGGAGCAATATTATTATTTTTTACAATCGTAGCCGTGGCTACAGACGTCAGAGGACAAGAGGAACAGGTTGAATGGCAAGACAAACCAATCATCTGTACTCGTCTAGACAAGATTGAAGAAGGATTGTCCGAAAGGGGTGAGAGACTGCTTTTTGAAGGAATACAATCAACCACTGTACGTGACGCAGTAGGTTTATCAAGCATTCCAATCAATTTGCCGATTTCAATATATGTCAATCCAAAAACAAAAACATATACAATAATAGAGTATCATCCTAGTTATGAAACTTACTGTATCATAAGTTATGGCTCAGGTTGGCGACTAATTGGAGATAGAACATGAAGGACTTATTTAATAAAGTCAAAGATAAGTTAACCGGTAAAAAAGAAAAACCTGGTGAACTTACACATAAGGAAATGATGGCTAAAGAAAAAGAAATAGCCACCAAAGAAGGAAAACCATGGGTTGGTGTTTTAGATACCCATGTCAATAAAGAAAACATAAGAAATGGATTCTTTGAACTAGATTGGAATAATGAGTTTATTGAGCAGTTATTAGATGCTGGTTACAAAGGAGAAACAAACGAAGAGATTGTTGACGGCTGGTTTAAAGACATAGCAAGAAACGTTCTTGCTGAAGAAGGCATGGACGAAGACAGACCAGCAGGATATATTAAGACAGATAATCTTGGAGATGGTAAATCGGAGGTGAAATAATGATGGATATAAGTTTATGGTATTTCTTACCCTACTATGCAATACTAATAGTTGGAGTATTTTTTCTATATAAGATTGCAAGAAATTTAAGAATGATATTAAAAGAACTATGTCATATTGGAAAGAAGATTAAGTAATGAGTTTGATTAGAATAAAAAGTTTTCATCCGTTAACTGAATTTAGTCCTAGTTGGAATATTCCTATTTGGTTAACACAATGGTCGGAGCCAGAAAAAGTTGATACAGTAAGAAAGACATTGGAAGATGACGAGGAAAATATTCTAAAAGAATTTGATTATGCTAATAGTGGCGGCACAGGATTAGGTCCAGATGACGTCACTACTAGATTTGGCAAGTACAATGTTTTTACTAGATACAAAGATGTTCCAGAAGTTAATGGACTTTTAAAATTTTTACAATACAGTTACTTACAATATGTTACAACACAACAAGTAGAATTAAAAGAATTAAAAATTGTATGTTGGGCGAATGTAATGAAACAAGGCCAGAAGATGGAAAGTCATGCTCATGGATCACAACCTGACAGTTATTTAAGTGGTAATATGCATCTTGATGATTATCAAAGCAAAACAACTTATCATTCCCCATATGATGTTCTAAGTAAAATTGCATTGCCTAACCAAAAAGGTGGTAACACTTTGTTTCCAAGTTATTGCCCACACTTTACAGATGAACACGATGAAGCAAAGAAAAGGGTGAGCATAGCATATGATTTAAGACTAAAAGGAACGTTTAATGAAGATGAATTCAAATGTGTAGATTTTATGAACCAATCTATACTTGATGAAGTTAATAAAAAACGGGCAGAAGAATTAGCAAAACAAAAAAAAGAAGTTGACACAAACAAATAAAGCAGTTATAATAAAGACATGAAGTACATACTCGTAGATACCGCAAATACATTCTTTCGTGCAAGGCACATTATACGTGGCAATTTAAATGAAAAAATTGGCATGGCTTTACACGTTACTTTTAATAGCATTAGAAAAGCATGGAATGACTTTGATGCCGATCATGTTGTATTTTGTTTGGAAGGTAGAAGTTGGCGTAAAGATTTTTATGCTCCTTACAAAAGAAATAGGAGTGATGCAAGAGCAGTATTGACTGTCGCACAACAAGAGGAAGAAGAAGTATTTTGGGAAACGTTTGATGAGTTTAAAAATTTTGTTGAAGGTAAAACTAATTGTACAGTATTACACAATGAAAACTTAGAAGCAGATGATTTAATTGCAGGTTGGGTACAAGCACATCCTAAAGATGAACATATTATTATTAGTACAGATGGTGACTTTGCACAATTAGTAGCACCTAACGTTACACAATACAATGGTGTAAGTAATACAACAATTAAACATGATGGTTACTTTGATGATAAAGGCAAGAGAGTTATCGATAAGAAAACAGGAAAAGACAAAGAGGCTCCTAATCCACAATGGTTATTATTTGAAAAATGTATGAGAGGCGATACTAGTGATAATGTATTTTCTGCTTATCCAGGTGTAAGAGTTAAAGGCACAAAAAATAAAGTTGGATTACAAGAAGCATTTGCGGATAAAGATAAGAAAGGTTACAGTTGGAACAACATGATGTTGCAACGTTGGGTTGATCATGAAGGCAAAGAACATAGAGTATTAGAAGATTATGAACGTAATGTAATTTTATGTGATCTGTCTGCACAACCACAAAACATAAGAAAAATTATAAATGACACAATAGAAGATGCAACCGAAACTCCGAAAGAAGTTGGTCAGGTTGGAATTAAATTAATGAAGTTCTGTGCTAAACATGATATGGTAAAAATAAGTGAACAGGCACAAAGTTTCAGCGAACCATTGAATGCGAGGTATGTAATATGACAAGATTAAAAGCAAATCCAATAGTAAGTGGAAAGTTTTGGATAATTGAAGAAGATGGTGAACGTGTAGGCACACTCACTAAAAATAATGATAAGACATTTATGTATTGTTGTGATACAGGAACAAGTTTCTTTGAAAATGAAAGACAACTTAAAAATACATTCAATGATATCAATTGGGGTACAAGCATAAGTGACAAAGATTCTGTAAAGAAAAAGGAAGTACATACATATCCAACCAGTGTTAGTCCTTTTAATCAAATGTATGATGTTAAACGTAAACTTCCTTTGTTTACAAAGAGTAAAAAAAGTAAAAGTTTATATTGTGCAGGATATTATATCATTAGATTTGATAAAGGTTGGGTAAGAAGTTTTTGTCCTAAACTAGTTACTATTGAAACTTATGAATCTAAAGGACCTTTTAGAACGGAAATAGTAATGAGACAGGAGTTAAGCAAAGCCAATGCAAACAAATAAACCTATTAATACGACGCCTCTACAACTGTTTATAGAGCAAGTTAAAGGTGCTGACATATCTAATCAACAGGAAATTAGAATGCCACTACAACAGGCTAAACAATTAGCCTTTACTGTAGGCGAAATAGAAGCACGTTTACACGGCACATTAGAACAGTTTGTAAGTAACACCGTAGGAAAAATAGAATCAACACCAGTTGAAGTTTCTATGGATGGCGGCGGATTTAAAGAAGAATAGCACTCAAACAGTCATTTATAGATAAATATATACGTAGTTAACTAAAGGGATTACGTATATGAGCAGACCTAAACCGACAGTAATACTGGAACACGTAAACAAGAAGAATTATAAGAGTGATCAGATTCTTCAAAGTGAAGCCATATGGGCGGTGTTTTACAAAAGCAAGCCTTTCAATCTAAAGACCAGTAATGTTATTACAAACTATCCTGGACCTAAATATAAAAAAGTTTCTTTTTCCAATCCTGGTCATGCACACAATCTTGCAAAAAAATTAAACAGTCTTTTTGAAACAACTGACTTTGAAGTTTTTAAATTAACTACAGGCACAGTTGTCAAAGAGGAAAAATAATGTATAGATATCGTTGTAAAATTATAAGGGTAATCGATGGAGACACTGTTGATGTTGATATTGATTTAGGCTTTGGTGTATGGATGCACAAAGAAAGAGTAAGGGTCCATGGCATAGACACTCCTGAATCAAGAACAAGAGATAAAGTAGAAAAGAAATTTGGACTCTATGCAAAAAAAATAGTCCAAGGTTTTTTACCTAAAGGTTCTACACAAACATTAGTAACAATGAAAGATGCCACAGGAAAGTTTGGTAGAATATTAGGCAAGTTTGAAATATATGATTCCAAAACCGATCAACAAATGATGATGGGTGATTGGATGATCAGAGAATCTGTTGCGGTAGCATACGAAGGACAATCCAAAAAAGACATAGAAGAACAACACCTGGCGAACAGAAAGAGACTGATCGAAGCAGGAATGGTAAAGTGAACTGGAAAGAAACATATACAAAAATCTTCCTAAAACAGGCGAACATTTCGGTAAATGAACAGACCTTGGCAGAGTATATGCCCAAATGGTGGCAGAATACTAGAAACAAAGAAGAAGGTGGTCTTAGGTTAACTGATGATGGAATAGAATTTGTAAAGGGCAAACTTGAACTTACAACCTATGATATACCCTTCCCCCAAGATTTTGAAATGACCACACAGGTTATTATATTTTTGGATAAGTTTATTGACTGTCCATATTGGTTAGGTCGTGGTGGAATGATCGTAACCAAAGAGAAAAAAGCACTAGAATTAAGCCTTTTTAGTGGAGATGTACGTAAGTACGGATTAACCAAAGCATTAAAACGGGCAGATGAACACGTAAAACCTTAATTATTTTGGACATTTTTTTTGAAAAAAAGTGTATTTTCTGGTTGACCTTTTGAGTAATAGGTGCTATTATATAAACATAATAAGGCACTGAATATGACAAAGAAAAGGAGTACAACAATGGAAAATCTAGCAGTCCGTCAAGTAAGTCCTAACAATGCAAAGAAAAGCATTTTAAGGGCATTCAAAAAACAAAGACCGATCTTTATATGGGGACCTCCCGGTATTGGTAAATCGGATATTGTTTCACAAATAACTGATACATTTGATAATTCACACTTAATTGATATAAGGTTAAGTTTGTGGGAACCTACAGACATTAAAGGCATACCGTATTATGCTTCTAATGATAACACAATGAAATGGGCACCCCCTGTTGAATTGCCAGATGCGAAAATGGCTAAGAAGTACAAGACTATCGTATTATTCTTAGATGAAATGAATTCAGCCGCACCGGCAGTACAGGCCGCGGCTTACCAACTTATTCTTAACAGAAGAGTTGGAACTTATAAACTTCCTGACAACGTTTTGATTGTTGCCGCTGGTAACAGAGAAGCAGATAAAGGTGTTGTTTATAGAATGCCTGCTCCGTTGGCAAACAGATTTGTTCACTTAGAACTTAAAGTGGACTTTGATGATTGGTTTACATGGGCAGTAGCAAACGACATTCACCAAGACGTTGTAGGTTATTTGACTTTTGCAAAGAAAGACTTGTATGACTTTGATCCTAAGAGTCC
>CESN01105543.1_pt1 | contig 74000 bp, 79 predicted proteins | sample 531181 | NCBI WGS metagenome assembly CESN01 (sample SAMEA2621990, study PRJEB7988) | marine metagenome | isolation source: saline water (ENVO:00002010), including
GAGGAAGAGGAAGAGGAAGAGGTGTTTGAAATTGAAATTAATGGAAAAAATTATTATACATCAAATGAACAAAACGGATCTATATATGGTATTACCGAGGATGAAGATGTCGGTGAAGAACTTGGTAATTTTGTTAAAGGAAAACCAGTATTTCATTAAATAAACATATTAATTAAATAATAATATATTTATTTCAAATTTTTTAATGTCTTATTATTAACAAGACCACCTTTTTTTAATGTCATCTTTCCGCCTTTACTCTTTTTTACGTTACCAACCTTAATAAAGTCTTCATTATTTTTGTTAAAATTGTAATCCAAAGAAGGTTTTAAAATATTCATAAGAACAAACTTATAGAAATCATATACAATTTTATGATAATTAATTACATTAATCTTTTCATCTTTATCTGGTACATTTACAGAACGTTTTATTGTAGTAATTCTATTTAACTCTTTTTCTTTTTCACTTTCTATTGCACTATTTAAATCAGTAATTTTAGAATACAAATCTTCATTATATATTTTATTTGGTTTGTTCAACTCCTTTTTCCATGCCTTAAATATGTCAGCAAATAATAAAGAGATTCTCTTTTTATCTTCTTGAGGCTTAAATTTATTTTTAATTATATCTTTTACAAGAGTTTCAGAACGATTATTTTGTAAGTATTCGTTATATTTTGACGTAGCTGGTTTGCTTTCTTTCATCTTTTCTAGAAATTGATTTGCTCCTTGCAAAAGACTATTATTTTTGTTTTTTCCAGTACGCATATCTCTGTATTTACGCATAATATCTAATAAAATATTATTTATTTCAATCATTTCTGCTTCTGTTAAAGGTAGTGATTCTTTTTTTATTTGAGGATTAGGTATATTCATATTATTAGAGTTCATGGTTGTAGATATAGGACCTTGTTTTGTTTGCGAAACCGCATTTTCAAGTAATGTTTCATTATTTAAACTACCTTGCATAAATTTTTCTAATTTATTTGTCACTTCCGTATCATAGTAATCGCATTTTTCAAAATTTGGGTCATTGATGTCACCTGGGTGTAATTCAAGCATGACATATATTTCTTTTTTAGCATTACGAATATCTTTTAGATTTAAACTACTGATTCCATTTTTAATTAATTCCTCGAAATCTGGATTCGTTTCTTCTTTTGCATATTGACGTATATAATAATTATATAAATATTGAATAAATTCATAAAAAATTTTAACATCATCATCATAAGCATGTTCAATTAATCTTTGCAACTTTTCGTTATTTATAGTGCGTATACTATAACGATATTGATTCAAAAATGATATTTCATGATTTGTATATTGAATCGGCAAAGAAACCTTTTTTCTATTGTATATTTTTTCTAATTCATCCATTGTTTTAGTTAAAAATTCAGGGTCAAAGTCCTTTGCATAATCAATAAAACTAATTGTGCCATCAATTAATTCACGATATACAGGATGATTTACAATATCATTATACAATATTACTTTTTTAATCGTTTTAGGTTGCCCATCAATATTAATATTAGAAGTATACCCTGCATTAAATAAATGGTCTGCATAAAACGGCTTCAAAGACGTCTCTGATTTTAAATAATTGTAAGAAGTATGTATATTATCAATTACAGGAAAAGAAGTAGGAAATAAGATTTCTAACATGGCTAATAAGTTATTTTCCATTCGTTCATTTCTTTGTTTCTCATCTTTTAATGTAGGATTTTCACCAACCTTTAATATAAAGTTTATAAATTTTGCTTTATTAAAGAATACATTAATGCGGTCTTGATAATTGACAATATTTCTTAATTTTTGCAATGGATATTCAACTTTATATGTAAAAAATGGATAACTTTCTAATGCTAGGTTTTCTCCTTCTTTTTTATCAAGTTCTGATATTACAAGCATATTATTTGTCAATAGTGTAGGTTTTCCTTTACTATAGTTTGTTAATATTTGCATTTCTAAAGTATACATTTCTTTACTGTCATTAAAATTTGTCGTCTTCAAAGTTGTAGGAATCTTTTTAGGTATGATAGTATTTTTTTTAGATGCTTTAATAGGTCGTTTTTTCGATTCATCTTTTATGTTTGATTTACTTCTGGTTTTCATTATAAATTTGATAGTTATATTATAAAGATAATTTATTCTTTATAATATTTATTTCATTGCATAACTTTCTAAATTTATTTGTTTATCTTGAGTTTTTGCTTTTTCTAATACTTTTTCAGCTTTTTTAATATCTTCTTCTGAAACATCCTGATTCTCACCATCATTTTCTAAAAGACCTGTATGATAATCTTTAAATTCCTCTGGTAGAACACAAAAAACACTGTCATCATTTAATAAATAATCTACAACAATTATGTAAATAAACATAACAGTACTAGCAATATAAATATCCCTTGAACCCATCCAAGCAATCGTAAATACTAATATATATTTGCTAAATGTATATTTTAAATAAGCCTCCATACTTTTGCTTAAATTTATAGTTACAAACCTAGATACTATATTTAAAGTTATAATCATCAAACCAGCAAAAATTTTGCTATCATTTATTCTTTTTATGTTTTCATGTAAATACGTAAATATATCTTGAATAACTTTATTTTTCATATATAATTGAAGTATATTTTAAAAAATATAAACTATTTTTATTTTAATTCATCTTTTGAAAATTTAGGAATCAAACCCTTTTCAGTATTTATTTTTGCGTCAACAATACCAAAAGAACAAGTATCATCACAAGCATTACATTTTTCATTATCAAATTTTAATTCAGGAAAGACATGTTCAGTCATATCATCTTTTACATCCATATTTTTAAACCTTAAAATTTTTCCATTGCAATGCTCATCTCTAAACTTTTTTTTCATCTCGTTTTTAATAGTTAAAGATTCCTCATACTTAGTATTTGGTTGATAGATATCATTTAAATTAGACATGGTTTCAATTGTTGTTTCTTCCTTTTTTTTTCTGTTACAGTTACCCTCTATACATTTGAAACTTTCACATTCTTCTTTTTTCTTTTCTTCTTCATCTTTTTTTTCAAAAGACAAATTATCCATAATAGAATCCATATTTAGCATATTTTCAATAACTTCATTTTGGTAATAATATATGATTAATGCGCAAGCTAATACGCCAAATTTTACATCTAAAATTGTGTAATAAATAATAATACATAAAGCAAGTAATTTTCCTAAAATAGTGTAAGAAAAGGTAACAAAATCATGAGAATAACTAAGTAATAAAAACAATATGAGAATGGGAATAAACTGACTTAAAATTTTATTCATTTATGTATTATCATATTATTTTTTTTACCTTGATTTTGTGATTAAATCAAACAAAATAAAATCTAATTATTTTTTAAGTACAAAAAAAATAATATATGTCTTCTCTTATTAATTCAGCATCTGTTTATATTGCGGGAGATACACCTAAAAAAAGAGTATCTACTATGCGCAAAACAATAAAAAAAAAATATAGCGATTCGATTCCACCTGACATGAATAGAATAGATAACAATGGTCCAAGTACAATTGAAGAACTTCAAAATTATTCCAATGAAAGAACTGAAAGAGTAAATGAATTGTTAAATGAAATGTCTTCTTTAGGAAATGACGAAGAAAACACAATGGGCGATTTTTTACCGATTGAACCACCCAATGTTCAAAATAAAAAAGATATGGAAGCTTTAGAGTTTTCACGCGAATATAATCCCACTATTTCTACCTATTTAGAAGCAACCAACGCAAGAAAAAATAAAAAGAAGGATGAACCAACATTATATGGCGCTAATGATAGTAGCCATGCTAAATTAAGTAATTACATGCAGAGTTATGAACCACCTAAAACAGAACCATACTATAAGAAAATGGGAATTGGCTCCACACAAGAAGGTGGCTCAGATAAATTAATGGAACGTATTAATTATATGATTCATTTGTTAGAAGCTCAACAACACGAAAAAACCGACACCATTACAGAAGAATTTATATTATATATATTTTTAGGTGCCTTTGTTATTTTTGTGGTTGATTCTTTTGCACGAACTGGAACATATAAGCGATAATTAGTCCATTGTAAATAAAAATTGATAACTAGATATAAATTTATTCAAATTTAAATAAATTTATTACCATGACAGATTTTAATGATATGCCTGAAGAAATATTATGCAGGATTATTTCTTATTTAAAAATTACATATGAAAAAATAATTAAACGAGAAAAAGAGCAAGAGTTACATGAAATAAAAGAGAGAGTGTATGTAATTACTCATATTTCATATCGACCTAGTGCTTTATGTTTAATTAATAAAAAATGGTTAAAAGCACTACTGCAAATTAAATGTAAATTCTGTAAATTTGGAAATTATGATATGTTTCGAAAATTATATAAATGTGGGAATTGTGGCTATATTGTTAAACAACCAAAACACGCGAATAAAAATAACATACCAAAAAGAGAAAAATATATTACTGTAAAATAAAAACTCTTTTATTTGGTAATGACGATTCTGGAAATACCATATTATACAAATAATAGGCAGTTTGATTATCAAAAATAGGACTATATTTTTTATTCCACATAGGTAACAATATTGTATTATGTCCCAAATTTTCAAATAATAACATTTGATAAGATTCATTTTTTTTTAAAATATTTTGAATACATTTTGTAAATCCATTGTAAAATACAGGAGGAGATAAGCAATTCATTATACTAGCAATAAAATGAAGAGTATTTCCCTCTAATTCTTCGTAATACATTTTTGCATCCTTAAAAAAATAAAACCCATATATCTGGTCATTACCATACAAACAAAATACATGCAATAATTTTTGATTTATCATTTCAATTATATTTCCAACGTCAGGAAATATCATAACATCGTACAATTCTGTTTTTGAACAATAATCTGGATTAGTATAAAAAAAGTCTGTATATTTATCTGTATTTTCTTTATTTAATTCCACTATAAAATATCCTTTTGGTAAAGGCTGTACTCGCGAGTTTCGTAATTTATATGTATAAGTATTATATTTAACAAAAGGTACTACCCCTGAAAACAGTTGAATTTCTTTTTTTAATAAAGAAACAGGTACATCAGGATGAAATATTCTTTGATTATATTCATGTGTTTGTAATAATTTTCTAAAAATAGATACTTGCTCTTTATGACGATTCACACAAAGATAATCAAAAAAGTAAACAGGCATTTCGGTAAAGCATGTTTTTTTATTATATTTATTTACATACCAAAAATTTAGATGTCTGCTTGTTATTGTACCAAATGATACATTGTTTGTTATAATATTTGAACCAGACGAATTAAAACTTTGTATGTAATGATTTTCACAATATAAAGATGCATAGGATGTTTTTGATTGTCCAGACAATATTGCATATATATCCAAATCTTGAATTGTATGAATTATTTTATCAGTGTTTAAAAAATAACACTGAATCGCATTTGTACATTCTTTTCTTTTATCATTATTCATTTCTCTAAAGTTGTATGTTTTTACTTGCAAAGAATCAAGGTATTTTGTTTTTCCTGGAGTATATTGATTTATTATAAAAGGTTCCTTATAAAATCTCCTTAATAAATCGTAACTGTGATATACAGGTTGATTATTCCAGAAAGGATAAACTAATTTAATATATCCAAAAATAAATAAAAGAATCATGATAAACAAAATCAAAATATATTGAATTACCATATATTTTGTAAATAGTTATAGTGGACGCTCAAAATAATATAAATATTGATACGAATCTCCGCTAATTTCTTTCATGTCAGTTTTACCGTGGAAAATAAAACCATTCTTTTTTGCTATATCAATAATTGTTCTTATGTCTTCCATATGTAATGTAATTTCATTTTGACGAATATGATTTGTATCATTATCTATCATTGTTTCAATAAATTGAGTTTTGCTGGTTTTATTATTAATTTCATAACATCCTTTATAATCATAATCTTTAAACGTTGTTTTTTGTTCTACTTTACAGCCATTCTTAGTTTTTTCACGATAATTATACGTTTTTTCATAAGGTATTATATTTGTAAATTTATCTCTATTTACCAAATGTACAACTAAATATCCACCGGGTTTCATCCAAAAATAACAATTTTTGAAAAATTGTGCTTTATCTTGAAAATGATAAATTGTAAAATATCTACATAAAACATGTGTGAATGTAGATTTTTCAAATGCTATTGGCTGCATTGCATCTGCAGATAATACTTCAATATCTGGGTATAGTTCTTGTGAATAATCTGCCATATTATCATTTTTTTCTATACCATATGCTTGATAGCCAGCATCATTTAATTCATATACAGATTTTCCAGTACCACTACCAACATCTAAAAATACGCTATTTTTAGTGTCGGGTGTTGTTGTCTGTATTATATGACTTAATTCTGAATTAACTCTTTTATCGACACCATGAAGTGTGTCATATAATTCAACATAAAAACTATCTAATGCTTCGTCATTTAATTTAACTACAAAAGGTTCTTCTTGTGTGAATCCTTCATTTAATAATGAAGGTGGTCTTAATTGTTTATATATTAATACTGCTAAAATCAACAAAGCAAATATCAACACCCATTTTAAATATAATAAATTTGGATTCTTAGTTGTTAATAAAGAATATATTGTGAAAAACATTATAATATATATAACTTTTATATTATAATCTATTTTTAATCGCTTACATATCGCGAAGTTGGTTACGTGTATGGTTATAGAATGTGTTTACTCCTATTTTGTTATTATGTAAATTTTCATGAAGCTCTTTGCTAAAGGGCTCCTTTGCAAATAATTTTGGATGAGGTTGTTCCGAAGGAATATAGGGAACTTTTACTTTATACATATCACTTTCAGAAGTAGGGACATATACGCTTTGACTAGCACCCTTTTGCAATGCAAAATGTTGATTGCGTAAATTAGATTCTAAATCAATGTTGCTAAAATAGCCCGAAGAAGGTGCTTTTCCATTTCCATTAAAAAACTGATTAGATAGTTTATAAGTTTCATAAGTGGATTTTTTAGGTGCTGGTTGTTTGTCTAAAACTGGAAAATAGTCATATTTGGTAGAAGTTGGTCTCAAATCAAAATTAGGTTCTAATTTTTTTTCAATATTGTTTCTCGAACCCATTCTTTTATTTAACTCTTCTACTCTATCTTCTTGTCCATAAAATGCATACTTAGGTACACCTAATATTTCTTGATTATTTGAATATTCCATTTTAAATTATATAATACATACATAAAATAATGTTACCAAGTAAATTAATATTTAGAAAGAAATGCGTTTAAAAAAACATAGATAGATTAATATATATGGATAAATCCACCGAAACAAGCGAACCTTCTCAAGACAAAAAACTAAATCTTGATGACCTTAAAGTAGAGAATCAAGAAATGGCATTAAATTTAATGGGACAGTTTTTAGAGTTAGCTCAAAAACGTGGTGCGTTTAATTTTCAGGAATCTGCTAAAATATATGAATGCATTAAGTTTTTTGTTCCTGTTCCTCCTACTTCCGATAAAAATGATTAATTTATAAGAATGATTAATTTATTATATATTTATATCTTCAATTAAATATATGATTTTTTCTAGTTTACCTAAAGAATTAAAAGAAATAGTTTATTCTTATGCTGTTGGAAAATGTAATTTATGCAATAAACATATTCATTATTCAAACCTAGTTCATAATTGTCGCATATTTGAATATCGAAATGTATTTCAAGATGAATATTGGAATAAGGAAGAAATGATAACCTTCCGTTCTATTTGCAAACAATGTATTGCAAGTTTCAACGGAAAAATAATAGTAAATTTCAAAGACAATACTTATTTTTGGATAAAAGATTATGATACAGATAAAGAATATATGATGCAAACAAAGAATATATGATAAAAACAAACAATTTAAATAGACTATTCTATCATATTTAATGAAAACTGTTACATATTCAACGTGCTGGTATAATTTTAAGGCTAAATTTAATAAAGATACATACGGGGAATGGATAGATAATATGTTAACTAATGTAAATAATTATAATCTAGTTATCTACACAAATGAAGATAGTTTTGAAATGTTAAGCAAATATATTCAACCTAATATAAAAATCATTGTAAAAGATCATACAGACTTTTATGGATATCAATACGAAGAATATTGGATAAAGAACCATGAGAAAAACGATTTATTAAATGAGCATGTAGATTGGAAAGTAAATATGCTTTGGTCGGAAAAAATTAATTTCGTAAAAGAGACGTGTGAAAACAAATATTTTGATACAGAATATTATGGTTGGTGTGATATCGGATATTTTCGAAACCGTAATAATGATTCACATAGTGATTCTTTAAAAGATTGGCCAAATAATGAAAAAATACTAGCCCTTGATAAAAACAAAATCCATTATGCTTTGATTAACAATGACCAAATGTATGTGTCTTACCTATATGAAACCATTCGTAATAAAAATCGTAAAGGATTACCAATTCATGAAATACCACCCAACCAATATTCAATAGCTGGTGGATTTTTCACATTACATAAATCAAAAATAGAATGGTGGCATGAAACTTATTATAAAAGATTGTTATTGTACTTTGAAAATGATTATTTAGTGAAAGATGACCAAATATTAATAGTGGATTGTGTTTTTACATATCCTTTTAATTTTCAATTATACGCTGAGAGATATGAAGAATATGACAATTGGTTCATGTTTCAACGTATTTTTCAATAAAATAGTATAAACAAATAGTTAGTATTTGTTTATAAAGATGATTTCTATTTTAATGCCTTTGTATAATGGTATTGAATTTATAAATGAATCGGTACCCTCAGTTGTTTCTCAAACTTACAAAGATTGGGAATTGATCATTGGAGTAAATGGATATAATGAAAATTCGGAAATTTTTAAAAAAGCAAAAGAAGTTGAAAGTGATAAAATTCATGTATATGATTTGCATAATTGTAAGGGTAAATCTAATTCTCTAAATGAAATGTTAAAGTTGTGCAAACATAATTGGATTTGCATTTTAGATGTTGATGATATATGGCATAAAGAAAAATTAGAAAAACAAGTTCCTTTAATGAAAATTTTTGATGTAATTGGAACAAACTGTCAATATTTTGGTGATTCTAATGCTGTTCCTCATATTCCAAATGGAATAATTAGTGATTTTGACTTTACAAAAGTGAATCCGATTATAAATAGTAGTTGCTTAGTAAAAAAAGAATTATGTAATTGGAATGAACAACATGTTGGAGTGGAAGATTATGATATGTGGTTACGATTATGGAAAGAAAAAAGAAAGTTTTTTAATTTGGTAGAAACATTAGTTTTTCATAGGATTCACAAATCAAGTGCATTTAATGCACAAGGTAATAATAATAAAGTGAATGATTTACTTAAAAAATATAAAAATAATTCCTAAACCAAATTTTTATAAATATTTATTTGTTTTGTAATACTTCATCATTCTTTTCATTATAAAATTGTTCTAATGTACGTGTAAAAGCAGTTGATATATCATTCATATCATTAAATATTTCTACATCTTCCAAATTATAAATTTCTTGTAAATCTGTATCTATTAAACATTTCAACTTATAACCACGAGCATAATTTATACTGGAAGTTAGTTTTTTATTGTAATAGGAACTATGTGTTTCTTTCGTAATTAGAGGCAATATACAATATGCATCTAGAAATTCCTTATGGTAATCAATAAATTTCAAGTTATTTTTTAATATTATTTTATTCTTATATTTTTGTAATTCTCCTGGTAAATACCCTCTACCTATAAGTTTAATTTTAAAATCATATTGATAAGACTGATCTAAAATTTTTTCTAATAAACCTAAGTTTCTTCTATTCATATTTAGATTTCCCTGAACTACATAAATAGGAATATTAGATATTTTTTTATCATTAGAATAAGGTAATACGTCAGCATATATATAATTTGTTTCAGATAATGGTGTTAGGTAATATACATTTGGATTTGTTTTTAATCTATCAGTTATTTCATGCGAAATGTACTTGTTTGTTGAATTTTCTTTTTTGTCTAGGTGTTGAAAATCTCTATCATATACTGTACAATTTATAAAATAATCGTAATTACTTGTATTTTCAAATTTTATTTTAGGATATTTATTTTTTATATATTCTATGAAATCTCTATTATTACCTGGAGCCAAATCGCTTGTATTTAAATATATATCAATAGGGATTTCTTTATCAATCTTTAAAATTTCATGATACTTCACTATTATGGATTCTATTATTTCACAGTGTACATATGTATTATTGACAATTAGTAATTTTTTACTCATATATTATGATTATATTATATTATATAAATGTCAAACTAATTTATTCATTTTGCAAGATATGCTGATTATAAATTTATCCTTGGAATATGTTTATTAACTGAACTTTGTGACCCTACAACATAAAGATTTATTCCTTCTTGTTTAAAAAAATCATACATATATACAATATTTTTATTAACCATAAGCATTTCTTCATAATGACCTTTGTTTTGTTTATCATTATTTGGGTCCCATCGTACACTGTCTTTATAATCTTTGTTATTATCATTATCGAAATAATGAGTAATATTTTTATAATTATTTTTATCAATTAAATCCCAACCTATTGTGTATATATTTTTTATTCCAATATATTTACAAAAATAAAATACACTTTCATATAATATACCTGGTCCCCATGGGCGTTTAATATTATTTTCTAAATCATAATCTTTAAAATTTTTTTTTTTAAGTAATTGTTTTTCAATATGAAAAGGCATATCTTCTGGTAATATTATATCTGCTGGATAATTACAATAATTTTTATTATTATCCTTACTTTGGTATATTTTAATTGTATCTGTATTTATATTAAAAACTCTTGGTCTTGTGTTATTCCAAAAGAAAAAATGCGCATAATCTTTATATTCAACAATACTTTCTTTAACACAAATAACTATTTTATCTTTAATAAAATTACATATTTTTTCTTTAGGATACTCTTTTAATGAAGGACCACAAGTTAAAATAACACAATCTTTATCTAAATATTTTTGTTTAAATTCTTCGATTTTCATATGTATATGTATATATATATTATAATGACTATAATAAAAAATCTAGATTGTACCGTAAGAGACGGAGGTTATATAAATAATTGGAGATTTAATGAAAAATTTATTAATGAATATTGTAATATTTTAAATATTACTAATATTGATTATGTAGAAATTGGATTTATTAATAATACAAATAACTATAAAAATAAAATTGTCGGAGAATACAGAAATTTGAATGAAGAAATTATTAAAAAATTTGATAAATATAATTTTAAAAAAGTCGTTATGGCAGATTTTATTGATATAAATTATCAATTGTTAGAAAATAAAATAAACATAGATCTAATTAGAATAGCATTTCATAAAAAAGATTTAACAAAAGCATTAGAATCATGTAAAATAATAAAAGACTTAGGTTATAATGTTAGTGTGAATGCAATGGCAATAACTAACTATACCAATGATGAACTCAACTATTTATTTGAATACATTAATGAACATAAATTAGATATGTTATACATAGCTGATTCTTTTGGCTCACTTACACAAAATGATATTAAAAGATACTTTGATTTATTTGATTCACAATTAAATGAAGATTGCACAATAGGATTTCATTTACATAATAATATGAATAATGCTTATGGAAATTATGAATTTCTAAAAAATTATGTAAATGATTTTACAAGAAAAATTATAGTAGATACGACAATGTTTGGTATGGGTAGAGGAGCAGGTAATTTACAAACAGAATTAGTAGTAAAAGATTCTATTAACTTGGAAAATATTTATAAAATGGTAGGTTTTATTCAAGACTTTATAAAACCTATCTACAAAAATAATGAAAATACTTGGAGTTATGATTTAGATTACCTATTAAGTGGTTATCTAAAAATGCACCCAAATTATATTGTAAAAATGAGAGATTTAGATATTTCTATGAAAAATAGATTTTTTTTAATCAGGCAACTTGAAGAAAGAAAGTATGATTATAAATATTTTGATATTGAAATTATGAATAACTTTATTGAAGAATACAAGAGTCAATTACTTTAGATAGACTTTTCTTCTTTTAATCTTTGTGAAAAGTTTTTACCTGCGGTCCAACCATCGGTCTTCCATGCATGACCTGATTTATTTGTGTATCCAGCATAAATAAATCGTCTTAATCCTTTAGTTGAACATCCTTTATGATAAGAATTATTTTGAGATAAAATAAATATTCCAATATTATTTTTAGGTTGAATATATTCTATTTCTTCAAGATTATTTTTATTCGGATATTGTTTATAATCTAAAAAACTTTCTAATTCTTTGTGTTTTGCTATTCCTAGTTCTCCGCCCTCTTCTATTGTTTCATCACCAAAATATATTAGAAATTGTATAATTCTTCCTCTAGTGTCTACATGCCAAGGATTTTCATATCCATCTTTGGATTCTGCAATATGCAAAACTAACTCTGAACTATCAAAATCGCCAATGAACCCCTGTTCTTTTTTGGCTATAGTCAAATTCATTTTGGACTTTAAGAAATCTCTGAATGATGTAGAATTAAATTCATCGTATAAATTTTTAAACAATGGGTGTATTTTATTATAGTTGGTATTATTTTTTTTAAGTTCTAGATTATTTCTAGAAACTTGTCCTGCCGAGGTAGTTTGAAAATTGGAAAATTTAGGCCAATTATTTTTAAGTTCATTGTATGCTTTAGCTTCTATAAGAGTATCTGTTTTTAAGATGGGATAAGAAAATGAATGCAAAAGTATTGTTTGTGTTTGTATCATAATATATATATATATACGTATATATATAATGAAATTAATAGATAAAGAAGAATTTCTAAAGTATAAAAAGTCTGATACGTTAGTTATATGGGGTTCAGGTTCATCAATAAAAAGTCTTACTCCAGAGGATTTTAATTATTTAAATCAATTTGATAGTATAAGCACTACTATGTTTAGTAAGTCAAAAATACAAACAACATTTTATATAATTGGTGAGATAATATTCAATTATTATAGAGCAAAAACTGGAAATCAGGAATGTAATGGAAAATCACTTTATAAATTATATGAGGAAGCAGGTGATCACCCTATTGAATATGTGAAAACTTTTAAAGATTATCCAAATTCTTGTTTTATAATATGGGATGATAAATGGACATTAAATAAAGAGCATTTTACTGAATTAGATAAACTGGAAAATAATTATATTTTAGTTAAACAATATGGCCATGATCCAGAATTAAATTCATCTAGATTAAATTTTGATGAAAATACTGGCCCTAATAATAAATTTATTGATAAAAAATTGTATAATAAAAAATTATTGCTAGAAGATAAAATTTGGTTACATCAATGGAAAGGAATTAATGCTCCGGTTTACTTTGCAAAATGTATGGATTATAAAAAAGTAATATTTGTAGGAGTAGATCTAACAGCAGGACCAAATAGTTATGGTTATGATAGAAAAAAATTTGTAGAAACTATTGCTTCTATAATGCATAAAGGACACAAACAATGCAGTGTTCATCCGTGTAAAGACTTGTTATTTAAATTAGTTAATTATCTAAAAGATGATATTAAATTTTCTACATATACCCCCAGTTTATTAGAAGAAATAATACCAGTTGATATTAATAAACATAACGTTATTGTTTCAATTGCTACTACCCCAACACGAATAAATAAAATTGAAAAAACAATTGAAAGTATAAATAATCAAAATCCTGATATTATTTATTTAAATATTCCATATGTATGTAAGAAAGAAGGTAAAGAATATATTATTCCTGATTTCTTAAAAAAATATAAAAAATTAGTTATTAACCGATTAAATTATGATTTAGGTCCTTCAAATAAACTAATACCTGTATTAGATATTTATAAAAATGGTTCAGTAAAAAAGATAATAACATTAGATGACGATATCATATTAGAAAAAAACTCATTAAATACTTTGATTTCGTTGTTAAATGAAAAAAATAAAATAGTAGCAAATCATTGTTGGTCGTTAAGTAGTTATATTAATAAAATAAAATATGAAAGTGAAACAGAAAAAATAATTTTTGCCAGAAAATATTTAAGCGATTTTCCAGACAAAGATATTATGGTATCACAAACTAAAATTTGTGGATTTATGTCAGATGTACTAAAACCAAATACCATAGAAGATTTAATTAATGAAAAATATCCTTTTCATTATTATTTAGGCAACGATGTTTTTTTTGGTATTTTAATGAAGAATTTTAAACCTTTGAGCAGTAAAATAAATCGCAAGGAATGTGATTATGGGTCATTAGGAGATGCTTTATGTAAATCATCTACACCATATAATTATATAAACTTAATTTATGATTATTGTAAAAATGTCATTTAAAAACATATATATATATCATATATGATGGATAATAGATTAAGTCTATTACAAAGTATTGTTAATAAACAGATTAAACTTCCTGATAATGAAGTCAATTTTAAACCTTATGATGAATTAATTAATAAGATGAATTATAAAAAAATTGTTGAATTAGGGGTAAGAGATGGAAAACATTTTGAACAATTCGTTAAATCAAATGCTGATGAGATATTAGGTGTTGATTTATGGCTTGACTCAGAAAATATCTATCAGAATGATAAAAAATTTTCACAAGAAAAACAAGATCTTATGTATAATAATTTAGTTAATAAATATTCGCATGATAATAGAGTTAAATTAATTAAACACGATAGTAGTTCTTTAGCCAATAATTATGATGATAATTATTTTGATTTAGTATTTGTTGATGCAGACCATTCATATGAAGGAAGTAAAAAAGATATAAATATGTGGTATAGTAAAGTTAAGAGTGGAGGAATATTATGTGGACATGATTTTGAAGATTTTGGAGTTAATATTGATGGGAAACATTATAAATTTGGGGTAATTAAAGCCGTAAATGAATTTGTCAAAAATAATAATTTACAAGATAATCTTTTTGTTACACCTAAAAAAGGAACTCTCGGTGGTGGTATTCCTTGTTGGTATATATTAAAATAAAATATTGTATTATTATAAATTATATGGAAGATTTTTATAATAATATTAAGGATAATGTTAAAAATCTAAATATAACTCAACCTTTAATTAATAAAAATGTAAGAACTCAAAATGAATGGAGAGAAGAATTTAAAAAAAATCCAAAAATATCTGAAGAAATGTATATAAAATATTTTGAATTTATATTTAGCGATAATAAACCTATAAATGGTATCTGGCTTGAATTTGGTGTATGGTCAGGAAAAACGATAAACATTTTAAGTAAATATGCTGATAAAATATATGGATTTGATAGTTTCATTGGTTTACCAAATCCTACTACTGATAATAGAACAGATTGGAGACAAACACATTTTGATAAAAAAGGTGTTTTACCAAAAGTTAACAATAATGTTAAATTAATAAAAGGTTGGTTTAATGATACACTTGAAAATTTTTTAGATAATAATAATAATAATGTTTCAGTTCTTCATATAGATTCTGACTTATATTCATCGGCAAAATATGTATTAAATACATTAAAACATTTACTTGTTAATGGCACTATTGTTATTTTCGATGAACTTATTAATTATTCAGGATTTAAAGAAGGAGAATTACTTGCTTTATATGAATTTTGTCAAGAGAACCCAGAATACAATTTTAGACCCTTATATGTTTGGGATAATGTGGCTGATTATAATGATAAAGATTTAAATAAACCACAGGAAGATCTAACAAAAACAGGAATACCATTTAAACCTTTTTATTGTACGAAATGTTGTTTTGTTATAGAAATAAAATCAACAGTTTAACTCATATTATCTAACTAAATATTGCTAATACATAGTTTTTTTTGAATACCAAAAAAATCTAATATCCACTCCAATTTATCTAAAGGCCATTGTGTTGGTCCATCGCATAGTGCCTTATCTGGATTGTCGTGACATTCCATAAATATTCCATCAACTCCTAAAGCAATAGCCATTTTTCCCATGTATGGTATTAAATCTCTATAACCACCACTTTTAACGGTTCCATCAGCCATTTTTAGAGACGGTTGTTGTAAACAATGTGTAATATCCATACTAACTAAGTTCGTATCGGATTTTAGCCATATTAAATTCCTAGGGTCTACCACAAGGTCTTGATATCCAAAAGAATTTCCTCTTTCACATAATATAACATTTGGATTTCCAAATGCTATTAATTTTTCTTTACATTTATGCATTTGTTCTGCCGAACACATTTGTCCCTTTTTAACATGGATAGTTTTTCCTGTTTCAGCAGCAGCTTTTAATAAATCAGTTTGCCTACATAAAAATGCTGGTATTTGAATTACATCAGCTACTTCACTTACAGGTTTAGCCTGCCAAGACTCGTGAATATCTGTTATAATTTCAACACCAACTTCATTTTTTACACGATTTAATATTCTTAATCCTTCCTCAAAACCAATTCCTCTAAAAGATTCTAAACTACTTCTATTTGCTTTGTCAAAAGAAGTTTTAAATATGTATCTTACATTATATTTATCAAAAATTTGTTTTAATTTTTTCGCCATAAAAATAACATGTTCTTCTGATTCGATTACATTTGGTCCGCATATAATTATAAACTTACTTTCGTTCATAATATAATATAAATATCGTATAAAATAATATACTATGAAAACCGCAATCTTTGTTCCTATAAAACTAAATTCACAAAGACTTAAAAATAAAATGGTATTACCAATTGGAAAAAAATTACTATGTCAACATATCTTTAACACACTTATAAATGTTAAGAAAAATTTAAATATTGATGTTGATGTTTATTGTTTTTGTTCAGATGAAAAAATAAAAGAGTATTTACCAAATGATATTATTTTTATTAAAAGAGATAGTTCACTTGATTCAAATGAAACAAAAGGTATTGATATTTATAATTCATTTACAAATATTGTTGATAGTGATATCTATTGTTTATGTCATGCTACGAGTCCATTTATAAAAATGGAATCTATTATAAAAGGCCTAAATAAATTAATAAATGAAGATTATGATTCATCGTTTTCCGTATCAAAACTTCAAACATTTACCTGGTTTAAGAATAAACCATTAAATTATGACTTTACTAATGTTGTTAGAACTCAAGAAATTGAACCTATTTTTTGGGAAACTAGTGCATTTTATATTTTTAAAAAAGAAATACTAAAAAAACATAAAAGAAGAATAGGATTTAAGTCATTTATGGTTGAAACAGATAAAGTTGAAAGTATCGATATTGATAACATAGAAGATTATGAATTAGCTAGACACATTTCTAACAATGCCGATTAATTTTCTATTGTTAAGAATAGGTATATATGTAAATAATTTATTACACTCGGATATATATTTTTCACAATTATTTTCATAATAAAAATCTTTATTGATTATTTGATTCGTTATTACATCTAAATTATTATTTTCTACTAAAATTCTTCTAATATCACCATCAGTTAACAATCCAATTAATTCATTGTTAGGTTTTAAAAAAAAACAACAACCCATTTTTTTATCAATCATTTCCATGTACACATCACGTAATTTTACTTTATTTTCAAAGTAAATTTTTGCATATTCAGTAATCAAAACATCTTTAATTTTATATAGTGATTTTCCAATATTTCCTGAACTATGATTAAATTTATATTCTTCACATGAAATATTATTTTTTAAAAACGAAACTAAGATGTTACAAAAAATTATTTGACTCATAACACTATTGGTTGGTATTTTATCTATATTTCCACTTATTTCATTTTTACATGGTAAATTTATAACAATATCACAAAAATTATTAAACTTCGATTTTTCATAACAAGTAACACCTATTACGGTAAGTTCAATGTTTTTAAATAGTGGAAATAACTTAATTATTTCACTAGTATTCCCTGAATTACTGAAAATAATTATAACGTCTTTTTTTTTTAATGTTCCAATGTCACCGTGAACAGCATTAAGTATATCAAAACTAAAAGTTTGGAGAGAAATACATTTTAATAAATCACAACAGTGTTTTGCTATATTTCCTGATTTTCCTACTCCACAAAAATATATATTTCCTTTTGTTTGTTTAATTAAATTCGATATTTTTTCAATATCTTCAATTGGATAATGCATTATCTGATAATCAAAATCATTCTTAATATCATCTAGAATAGATATAGTTGTAGTTGGTTCTAATTTTGATTTTATTATATATTCACAAAACTCTCTTACAGCTCCTTCACCGCCATTTTTTTCACAAACTACGTTTGCGATTTTTTTTACTTCTTCAACCGCATTATTTGGACATGCAACTAATTTAACTTCTTTCATTACTTTGATATCATTGACATCATCGCCAATATATGCAACTTTATCAAGAGTTATACCAAGTTCTTTACACCATTGATTTAATATTTCTAGTTTATTATTCGACCCCAAAGACACTCTTTTAATTTTTAAATGTGTAAGAATTGCTTGTTGAGAAACATTATCAGGCCAACCTGAAATTACACCAATTTCAAAACCAGCTTCATGAAGTCTAAAAATGCCCATACCATCTTTTGCGTGATAATGTTTCATAGCATTTCCGTTATTATCAAATATAATTTTACCATCTGTAAACACACCATCAAAATCAAAAATTACTAATTTTATCATTTTAATATAATAATAAAATTAAAATTTATATTTGTTTTTTAAATAATTGTAATCTTCTATTGTATTTAATGAAATTTCATTATATTCAACCGTAGGAAAACTCTTAATTTTATAACCATTTTCTAATATTTTAAGTTGTTCACAATCTTCCATTAATTGTAACGGAGTATCTTCCATTTGACCATATATTTCTAACATATTTCTATTATACACATATATTCCTGTAAATGTTTTATAATTGTAAGAGTCATCTATTTTGTCATTCTTATTCCATGGAATTATATTTCTGGAATAATATAAAACATTATCATTATTATCTACAATCATTTTCAAAGATGCTGTAGATTTTAGATATTCCATACTGTTTGTTTCTTCATGTAATGTGGTATAAAATAAATTATTTGTATTGTTACTTAAATGATTTTCTATACAGTAATCGATATTTTTAGGAGATATATATGGCTCATCTGCTTGAATATTGGTTACCGTGTTATATTGTTTATTAATTAAATTTAAATTTTTAGAAATTCTATCTGAACCATTTTTATAGTTATCACCTGTCATAATTATTTGACACGGTAAATCTGAAATTTCTTCTTTTATAGTTAGACTGTTTGTTAATACAAAAATATTATTATTAAAGAATTTAGATTTCATTACTTGTTTTATTGTTTTTCTGATACAAGATTCTTCGCCTAATTTAAGTAATAATTTATGCTGTAATCTGGTTGATTCATATCTTGCTGGTATGCAGAAACAAATATCTTGCATATATTTTGTATTGAAAAGTTACTTTTATCTATTTTTTTAAATATTTATTTACTTACCAAATAGTTTATATTCTTATTATTAACAATTTTGGATTGTATATACATAATTAATTTCCTATTAATATAATTTAAATATATTTATTAAGTTATATTATCATGATAATTGAATCTGTTCCTTCTATTTTTCAACCAAAATATACATCGAACTACCCTTCGTATAGTTCTGGTAAAAATATGGAAGAAATATTTTATGAGTATTTTTTAAAAGAGCAACCCAATATTCATACAAACCTTGTATATTTGCCAATATTCTGGACATCATATTATGTTATTAATGGTTATGGAGAACATATAGAAGCTTTATATAATTGGTTAGAAAAATTGGACAAAACTAAAACATATTTTACTATTGTTCAATATGCTTCTGGTATATATATTAAAAAAGATATATCAAATTTAATTGTATACTCTGCTGGAGGAGGTGGTTTAAATTATAAATCAAATAGCGTAAAAATTGAAAATTTTCATAATTTAACAAGACATATATTTTATGGTAATACTGCTGATTATACAATTCCTTTAATTTGTTTACCGACTTTTCCTTATCTAGATATAGAAAAAAATATTTTTTGTTCTTTCATGGGTCGCTTTGATACACATAAATGTAGAATAGATATGCATAAATCTCTAAAAAGTAATAATAAATTTATATTTTATGATTCTGTTGGTTACGAAGAATATAAAAAAATATTGAATCAAAGCATATTTACATTGGCACCTAGAGGGTATGGTTATACTTCATTCCGTATCTATGAAGCTATTTTGGCAGAAAGTATTCCAATTTATATTTGGGAAAATAAAAAAATTTTACCATTTGAAGACATTTTAAAGTGGGAAGAATTTTCCATAGTAATCAATGCAAATGAAATTCAAAATTTACCTAATCTATTAGAAAAATGTAATATTAATAACATGCAGGCAAAATTAAAAGAAGTTAAACATTATTTTTCTTTTGAGGGAACATTTGATTATATAAAAAAAACAATAAATTCATAATAAATATTTAAATAATATAAAATATTTATTAAATTAACTTATAATAACGATTATGAACCGTATCTATACAACTCTGCGTTTGTTTGTGTTCTTTAATATAAGTACTGTCAGGATGAACTACATGTTCATATTCTAGATTTGGAACTACGTGCATTTCACAATCTATTTGTTCAAATACCAGTGTATTAAATAATATAACATCGCATGCTGAAGAATTTTTTATTAGATTATTATCATTATCAATATTAATATTTTCAATAATATATTTGTTTAAGATGTAATTACCGGTGTTCATTAAAACAGAACTATGTTGTTTTAATTCAACATTATATTTTTGTTCATGATTTTTATTATTATTAAAGTTGTTTTTTTTATAAACTAAACCAGATAAATGTTTAAAATCAAAGTCTGGTTTTGCGAATGATGGGGCTAAAATTGTTTTTTCATCTGTTACTACATCTCTAATATATTCATTTGCTATTTCAAAGTACTTATAATCAGCGAAATTATCTGAATCAATAAGTGCAATCCATATATTGTTTGCTAATCTGCAACATTTAAGTTTATTTAAAAAAGGTCCTAATTTATTATCATTCACATATAATTTCAACTTATCTGATTTAAAATCTCTTTGTATTTTTTCAACATCTTTTCCATTCTCATCGCATATTACTATTTCATTAATTAATTTATTTTCAATATATTTGGGTAAATATTTTTTTAAAAAATTGTCATATCTATCTACTGTTGGAATACATAATGAAAACATTATATTTTCTTTGTAGTATTGTTTTTAAATATATTTTGTTTTAATGTTCATAAATATAATACAAAAATATAAATATATATTCTCTATATATTTATAATGATATCAAATAATAATTTACAAAGACTTATTGAAAATGAAAAGTTTCAATTACCAGAAGAGTATTTATGTTCAAGAGCCAAGACAAAAAATAAAGGAAACTATCAAAAAATAAATATAGATATTGATTCATTAGTCAAACGATATTACCCGAAAGCAAGATTTATTCGAGTTGGGGAAAACGAAACATTTGATGAATTGTATGCAAAAAATGCTTTTATTCCGTATTTAAGAATATTAGACATAATCAAAAAGCACGATTTAATAACATGTTTGCACATCGATTGTGGTGTTGGGCATCTGCTTTATTTAGCAAGACAAATGAATATAGATTACTTTGGCTTTCGTAATAAAGTAACATCAAAAGAAAAACAACTTTTTATTGATGCATTTCAAAGTGATTGTTTAATACAATTCGAAATGAATAATTTATATAAACTCAACCATTATTTTGATGTAATTATTTATTTAACGTCCAACTATGATGAAATTTCTTTTAAACAGTTATTAAGAATATTATCTAATAAATCAAAATATGCGATATTAAATATTAATAAACAAAATTATTATCTGTTAAAACATTACAAATTTGTTACAGAAATAGAAAGTTTTACAACTAATAATTCACAATTATTTGTATTTTTAATGTTTCCCAATAAATTAAATTTAGATGATAGTTATAGTTTTAACATGAATAATCAAAATAATTTAATATGTTTAAACAAAAAATAAATTTTTACCTGTAGTTTTTAATATTTTATAAATATAAATGAACACTTTAATATACTTTTTATTATTTTTTTTTATTTGGTATATATACATGTCTTTTATAGATTGGATTGTGCATAAATATATTCTTCATAATGATAATTCACCTTTACCAGAATGGAGAAGACTACATATTTTACACCATTTAGAATATGATAAAGAAATGGATAAACATGGCCAAGGGCTCGGTTTTACGTACTATGATATGTTTATTATTTCTATATTTTCTGTAATTCCAGTGTTATTAATAACAACAATTATAAATACAGACTATTTGCCTTATGTCATTATTTTCCATATTGTTGGTACTTGTATTGGTGTTGGTATGCATAATCATGGTCATCGTATCTTTCATCAGCACGATACTCTTCCATATTGTATGCAAGTACCTTACCCTGAAATTTATAGAAAGTTTATTCATGAACATCATACATATCATCATATGAATGCAAAACAAAATTATTGTACTATTTTCTTAGGATTTGATTATTTAATTGGTACAAGTCATTATTAAGTGAAAAATTGAAATAAAATAATATAAGAATTATTTATTATATTATTAATATGGTAGTCATTTGCAACAAACCTTACCCAAATAAAAGTGAATATGATGAATATTTTCAACAATATTCGTTTCCACTTAGTGATTTTCAAAAATATGCAATACAAGGTATTATACAGGGACAACATGCTTTAGTGACAGCTCATACTGGTTCAGGTAAAACATTACCAGCCGAATTTGCAATTCAACATTTTGCCAAGCAAAATAAAAAGGTCATATACACGAGTCCTATTAAAGCATTGTCAAATCAAAAATTTCATGATTTTTCACAAAAGTTTCCTGAAATATCGTTTGGTTTATTTACAGGAGATATTAAAACAAATCCAGATGCTGATGTACTGATTATGACAACGGAAATATTGATGAACTATTTATTTACATCTTTAAATAAAGAAAATAGTAAAGTAGGGTTACAATTTGAAATCGATATAAAAAACGATTTGGCTTGTGTCGTATTTGATGAAGTACATTATATAAATGATGTAGATAGAGGTCAAGTATGGGAAAAAACGATTCTTATGTTGCCATTGCATGTTCAAATGGTGATGCTATCTGCAACTATTGATAATCCTCAAGGTTTTGCAAAATGGTGTGAAAAAGGATTATTGGATAATGGAGGTAAAGAGGTGTATTTGGCATCTACCAATCATCGAGTTGTTCCTCTTACACATTATTCTTTCATGACTCATACTGAATCTGTATTTAAACACATAAGAGATAAAGTAATTCAAAAAGAAATAAAAGATAATACAAACAAAATATTATTGCTGCAAGATTCGAATGGAAATTTTAACGAAAATAACTATAAAATTATTAACAAAATAGAAAAATATTATAACAATAATCATCAGTATATGAAACGAAAGCATGTATTGAACCAGTTGGCTACTCATCTACGAAATCATGAAATGTTACCTGCTATTGTATTTATCTTCTCACGGAAGCAAGTAGAAGCCTGTGCTAATGATATTACTGTTCCCTTACTAGAATTTGATAGTAAAGTAGCTTATACAGTAAAACATGAATGTGACCAAATCGTAAGAAAATTACCTAATTTTCAAGAATATCTAGATTTACCAGAATACAATCATTTGGTATCATTACTAGAGAAAGGTATTGGAATTCATCATTCTGGTATGATACCCATTTTACGCGAAATTGTTGAACTGATGATTTCTAAAAAATACATTAAAATGCTATTTGCAACAGAATCCTTTGCTATTGGTTTAGATTGTCCTATTAAAACAGCCGTATTTATGAGTATGAAAAAATTTGATGGTCATGGAGAAAGATATTTGCATGCTCATGAATATACACAAATGGCAGGTCGTGCAGGAAGAAGAGGTATAGATAAACTAGGATATATTGTACATTGTAATAATCTTTATGATACACCGAGCCAATATGAATATAAAAAAATTCTTGGTGGTGTTCCACAAACATTAGTGTCGAAATATTACATATCCTATGGTCTTATTCTGAATTTATTAAAAAATGGACAAACAAGTAATTTTCATTCATTTTCAGAAAAAAGTATGATTTACAATGAAATCCAATCTTGCATAGTTTCTCAAAAAAAAGAACTTGAAAAGTTTATAGATGAGATGAAGCATACTAACAGATTAAAAACACCGGAATCTATATGTGATATGTATTTGGAACAAGAAGAAAAATACAAAACTGGTTCCAATAATCATCGCAAAAAAGCAGATAAAGAAATGAAACGTATGCGAGCTGAGTATATTGATGTAGAGAATGATTGCAAAAATTATAAAAAACATAAAGAACAAAATAAGTTAATTGAAAAACATAAACAAGATATTGATTATACAGAACAATTTATACAAAATAATACAGCCAATATATGTAGTATTTTATTAAATAATAAATTTATGATTTGTTCCAGTGATACATTATGCAATAATTATATCTTAGATAGTCATTATGAATTAACCGGATTAGGTATAATTGCATCGAATATAGCAGAAATACATCCTTTGATTGTCACAGAATTATTGGAATCGTGGAGCTATTTTAAAGATTTTGAACCAATTCAAATTGTAGGTTTGTTTTCTTGTTTTACCAACATACGTTTACCAGACGACGAAAAATTACATTTTGTGGAATGTGAAGATGAATTCGTCAAACAACATGTACAACTAGTAAAAGATAAATATATACATTATGACACATTGGAAGGAGATTTATATTTACAAACAGGAATAAATTATGAAGATGCTATGATGTATGATATGATTGATTTATCAATGAAATGGTGTCTATGTGAAAATGAATTATCTTGTCGAAAGTTTATAGAATATGAAGTGAAAGAAATGAATATATCTATTGGGGATTTTACTAAGGCTATGTTAAAAATTGTTACTATTAGCAAGGAGTGGATAAATGTCTTTGAACAATTAGGACACGTTGAAGCACAACATAAGTTCTCTTTAATAGAACCTATGATATTAAAATATGTAACAACTTCTCAAAGTTTGTATGTATAAATTCGAATTAATAAATTCATATTCACTAGTAAGTAATGTTGTTCTCATATATAAAATTGATTAATATTATATATATATATATTACAGTAAAATATAAACAATGACTTATCCGAATATTTTTAATTGTGATTATTCTTTGACAAGTTCTCCTTCAACTGATTCTCCTTCTAGTTCTACAGAAAATCTTGAACATGTGTTGGAAGGTATGGATAGTTATGAACTAACCGATAGCGATGATGAAGATAGTCTTTTTGCCGGCGAGAACTCAAGTGAAAGTGATATCATTGTTATTGATGATGGCTCGATGGAAATAGACCCTATGTTAACTGAAATATCTCAAGATGTTAGTGATGAAATTGATGAAATTCATCATATGGATTACCAACACTTGTATTCTGAAAAACAAAATGGTAAATACTATATTGGGTTGTGTGCTGAAATTTTGCAAAATGATTATTTACATTTACCAACAGAAAGTATTTATTTAATGGTAAATTCAATATCCCCCAGTACTTATTATAAATGGCCACATAATTCGTGTTTACGATACTTGTACTACTATGGAATGACCGCTATGCATAAACCGGAAATACATATTTTACAACTACATATAATGGATGATGGAACTTATTCCGTTGTTATTAAAACATTTTGGTTGAAAATAATTCAACGAAAATGGAAAAAAATTTTTAAACTGCGCAAAGAAATGTTATCAAATCGATTACAATTATCTTCTATGCATCATAGAGAAATACATGGAAATTGGCCAATTTCTTTAAGAGTATTACCCGGTTTGGTTGGTTTACTTTGTTATTAGTTATTCATCAAAAGTCATTAAATACAAAAATTGGTTTATATCTATAATTATTTGATCACGAATAGATAAAATATCTCTATTTTTTTTAGCTGGAAACACCTTGTCTAAATTATTTAAAAAATCTATATAATCATGTAATCTTGATTTAAATTCTTCACTGTCTTTTACATCAATTAACTTTGACTTTTTACTTACTAAATGAATCCGTTTTGAATATTTTCCAATTAATACTTCTATAAATTCATCTGTATGTTTACTTAATGATTCATATAATTTATCAGTTGCTTCGTGGTGTGCAAAAGAACGTGTTTTCCAGTGATATAATTTTATCATATTTAAAAGTTCTAGAAATACCTTAGTTATATGTGCTTTGTAATCCTTTTCTGTTTTTTTAATAGTTTTTCTATAAGTTGATTTATTTTTTTTTGTACTTGTGTCTTTCTTATTCATATATATTTTATAAAGATTTAAAAATTGATTTGAAAAGAAAAATACAATCAAATGTAATTAAAGTATAAAACATGGGTGACGATTCAAAAGTAATACTAACTCGTTATTTGTATAATAAAACTGAGGTAAAGCAATGTTTGTTTTTATCTTTATTAGAACACAATATGGATGAAGCTTTGTTTTGGGGATATGAATTATATTATTCAGGTTTTGAAATAGATACCTTTCAATTTCTTATAAATATTGTTGAAACCATTTATCTAGAAAGTTGTGCATTTATTGTTGAATATACAAATTTTATCGTAGAAAATTGGAATAAAGAAAATAATCCAATATTATTTGGAAACTTTATTGCAACACTTTGCACTAAGCAATACGATTTAAAAAATTTTTGTAAGTTATATCTAAAAATAGATGGTCAACAAAATCATCAACGTGATAAAAATCGAATGATAGTCGAATTGGATGATGAATATATTGAAAAATATAAAACAAAGGATATTAATAAACCGGAAACAGTGTTAAAAGAAAAATGTATATATCATGTAAAAAAAGAAATAAATCGTTTATTTAATATATCGATACCAAATTATGAAGAATTAACCAATTTATATTTTCAAGAATGGTTGTATTTTGCTAGTTACACTCCTATTTGGAAAGAAAGAATTGGTAATTATAATGGTGTAGTAAACGACGAAGAAAATAAAATAACTTTTTCGAACGAAGATGATGAACAAGAATTTTACAATAAATATAATTATGAACCAGATGAACAAAGTAATGAAACGATAGAAAAAATTATTGGAAAAAAAAATATAGATTACTATACTATTAAAGATTTTTGTAAGAAGTATCATTTTCAAGTAAAAACTAAAAAGCGAAAATGAGAACGCACTGCATATATAAACTAATATAAAAATTGACTTAAAGATTAATTCTTAGTATACAGTGTGTATATATTGTAAATAATGAATTCTTGTTGTATAATGGCGCCTTAATAATATGCCGTCTTAGCTCAGTTGGTTAGAGCATTCGGCTGTTAACCGAAAGGTCATAGGTTCGAACCCTATAGATGGCGATTCCTCTATAGTCTAACGGTTAGGATGCGGCCCTTTCAAGGCTGAGGCCCGGGTTCGATTCCCGGTAGAGGAAGCTCGCGTAGCTCAGTTGGTTAGAGCGTTGTTCTTATACGGCAGAAATAGATGCTTTAATGAGCCAAGCAAAGGTCGGCGGTTCGAGACCGCCCGTGAGCAAAGCGATGAACACGCTTTAAAATGTTCATAAGCACGGTTGTCCGAGTGGTCTAAGGAGCCAGACTTAAGATCTGGTAGCGTCAGCTGCGTGGGTTCGAACCCCACACCGTGCACTTCCTCTGGTATATGGGATAAATATACCCCTTCTCCTATAGTGTAGTGGTTATCACTTGGGACTTTGAATCCCAAAACTCTGGTTCGAATCCAGATAGGAGAAAAAAATGCCCCACATCGGGTGACGGAATATAAAGGAAGACTACCTCCTCGTGGTATATTCTGGATAGTTGAAGTCTACACTGTTTCAACTAACGAAAAGTCTTCTCTTCCCGCCGTGGTTCTGGTAGCTAATTGCGATGATCCAGAACCCAATATGGCAGAGCCACTTTTAGAGCTTGGAAGATGTATATTTGTACATAAGTTAGGAGAGACTAGCTACCTCTCCTATCAACCCGGTTAGCTCAGTCGGTAGAGCGCCAGCCTTTTAAGCTGGTGGTCGTGGGTTCGAGCCCCACATCGGGTGAGGGGAAGAGACAATCCCTTGGGCTAGACCCAGAAGTCTCAAGGAAATGGAGATATCAAGGCCGATAAGTGGCAAAAACGACTGTGAATGTATACTTCGAGGGATATGGGCGCAGTAGTTAGGGATATCACAGTGTTATGCGGGGAGGGGCATAACGCAATAATTGGGTTATGGAGATAGTGTCGATTGTTAGCACGATCTGGGCTATCACAGTGTTATGCGGGGAGGGGCATAACACATTAATCGGGAAATGGAGATAGTGTGGTTATTTTAAACTGTCTATCACAGCATTATGCGGGGTAGGGGCATAATGCACAAATCGGGGTTTACATGAATAGTCACAAAGACAGACATGGTGGAGTAAACACGTATTAATGCGCGGTTGGAGGCATTAATAAAATAATTTTAAAGGGTCATGGAGGGGACGAAACATTGAAGCTAGAATGTGTTGAACCACATAAAAAGTTCATCATCATAATAATTTATTTCTAGCATCAATTACGGGTCCTCACATTTTTAAGCGGGGAGTTCTTATTATACTAAGAACGTAGAGGGGCTTGAAAAATAATTCGCTTAGTGCGTTTTTTTTTTACTTTAGTAAATTATCTATATTATTATAATTTACTATATATATGAATTATGATGATATATGTCCAATATGTTTCAACGAATTTGATAAAGACATTTGTGGAAATATTATAAATATAGCAATAACAAAATGCAATCATAAATTCTGTTTGCAGTGTATTGTATTACATGGAAAGCGAAAATATAATTGTCCATTATGTAGAAGCGTGTTTATAAACCCAACTTGCATTTCGCCGACAAATGCGTTGTCTGAAGAGATAAGAAGAGACCAAGAGATGATATTAGATATTGAAGCTCAAAATGAATTAGAGGTAAATAATTGGTATTTCGGTAGAGGTCAAGATTATGCACAAGAACCTTTAATACCAAGAATAAATATTGTTTATGATGCTTCTAATGTAACATATAGCATAAGAGATGAAAACATTCGCAATTTAAGAACGATAAACAATCGATATAACAATAATGAAAGGGAAACAGATACTTTAGATGAATACCCAATTTATCGTTTAGAAAATAGTATTTATGATGAAGCAATCTCAGTTGATAGTTCAAGCGACAATGATGATAATGATGATAATGATGGTCATGAAGAAATAATAAATGATATATCATAAAAATATAAATTAATTATATTTTTATATTTTCTATAGTATACGGTTTAATGTATAAAATTTTTTTACATGTTTCTTGTATTACTGTACTAGAAATATGTTTTTTCTTTTACTACATTGGTCCACTTGAAACTGACATATTTTATAGTTATATAAAACGTATTATAGATGGTCCATTGGACAAGTTAGATGAAACTCTTGGAAAATGGAATGTTGATAGAAGACAATTTATTAAAATGATTTACTCACAAAGTGAAGATAGTGATTTTGAAAAAACATTAGAAAAAGAAAGTGTTGATGGAAAAAACAGAAGAGAAGAAGAGAACGAAAAACTATTTAAAACTACTATAGAATATTGGAGTTTGATACTAGCTTTTTCTGTATTTTTATTTATATGTGAGTTTCTTATTTGCTATTGCATTATACGAAAGAGAGGGAAAAATGTACTTCCAGTAAATCAAAATGAAGAAGATAACAATAGTGACATATTAGAAAATGAAATGATTTTAACTTCATACAGAAAAACCTCTCTGGATGAACAAGAAATAGAGAGTCAATTGGAAAAAGGTAAAAAAAAGAAATACTTATTTTTATGTATTAAAACTACTGGTCATTATGTAATATTTGGTGTAAGTATAATCACGTTTCAATATTTATTTTTTCAGTATGTGGTTTTTGAATACAAACCCTTGTCTATCGATGAAATAAAATATTATGTATACAATTATCTATTAACTACTTAACTGATACAAACATTGATTTCACGTTTAATAATATACGATATCGTATACACAACAACAATAACAAAAATTTCTGTATACATTTTGTTATTGTTAAAAAAATATATTTAAATTATTTAATCAAGTGATAAGTAATTATTGTCGTTAATGCAAATAATACTCCGCCCCATAATGTATCAATTAAAACTAAGTGAAAAGGCCATTTTTTAAGGATTGCGTAAGTGGTTGTCTCATATACACCATAAATAACCAACCCTAACAAAAATGCATCAAATGGAGACTTTTGCTCGCTTAAAATAAAATAATATAATCCAAAAATCAAAAATATATAACATAATGCAGCTCCTTCAAATTTTACATTCATAGCAGTTCTTTGAATTGAGGCAACTGTTTCCGAATAAACTTTAGAAAGACTTGACAAATATACAAAATCTAATAATAACATAGTTATTGCGGCTACGATAATTAGTTGATAATCCATTCTTATATATTTATTATACATTTTTATCTACAAGAATATGCCTAGATAAATTTTTAATAATTTTGTTATCTAGTCTTATTTGCCCATCTCCTACGTCTCCTAATATATTTTTCATCATGTCCAGACAAAAACTATATTGCGGATGATTACCGTCTAAACATTCTGGATTCTCTTCTCTCCATACAGGTAAACGCCGATAATTTTGTTTTGCTACAATGGAAATCATGTTATGCAGTTTGGAATTAGTTGGTGTATCTTTACTCCATTCATCATTATCCTTAATATACATAGTCTCTCTCTTTAAATCTGTACAATGTAAAGGTCGTTTGGTTACATCTAAATCCTTTATACGCGATAAAATCATATCTGTCATTCCTGTAACATATCCTTGTTTTCCAATATTTTCTATATCTTTCAAATCTATATTCATATTTTCTATGAACTCTGACATATTCATTGCATCTTTACATGTTGTATTTAAAAAGAAATTTAAGTTGAACTTCTGATTATTATTATTGGTTGTGTTATTATTTATAATTTTTCCATCTTTTACTACCTCTATAAGTTGTTTTTGTAAATTTTGGGTCTGCTGTTGCATATTATTGCATTGGTCTATCATAAAACTTTTAAATTCGTTGTTTTGTCTTAAAAGAGATACAATTAAATCTGTATTTGTGTGACTTTCTTCTGATATTTCTGAAATATCATCTTCTGATATATTATTATCATTATTATCATAAAATTGTATTTTAGATACGTTTTCACGACTGCTATTTACTAGCGGCGTTTTTCGATTAGGATTTTTTAGGAAAAAACGCCATTTCTCGCATATTTTTTTGTGAGCACATAGGGTTGATTGATGTTTATATTGTTTACCACAAACACACGAATATAGGTTTGGCGTTTTTTTATTAGGATTATTTAATCGTTGATGTTTTGCAGTGAGTTTATGACGTTCAAATTCACTATTTTTGCTGCAAGTAAAGTTACAATTTATACACTCAAATATTTGAGGGTTTTTTGCGCGTTTTTTCATTAGGAATTTTAGTATATAAATCCTAACGAAAAAAACGCCTAAATCATTTTATAAAAATATATTTTAAAATTCATGGTGTCGTTGTAAATTTTTTTTTTTTTGATTTACAGCATAATGCTTTAAATCAAAATTTCACGTTTTTTTTAAATATTCGTTGAGAAAATTTTCAAAAAAGGACAAAAATTTTTGTCCATTTTTGAAAATTTTTTTCAGCTTTTGGTGAAATTATTCTGCTATTTTTCATTAATAATATATAAATTATATAGATGACTCTTGTATAGTTTCTGTTTGTTTTTCATCTTGTTCATTTTCAAAAGCATCGTCGTTTGATTCGTTAATTTCTGGTAAATCAAATGTTTTTGATATTTTAGTTTTTGTATTACTTTGTTGTAAATAATATAAGCCAATATCTTTTGATGTTGCAATATAATTTGTTAAAGTATCGTATGTAAATGCACTAACGATAGTATTGTCTGTAGTATATTGAATAGAATACCACCAATAAGGAGGAATATACAGTGCCTGTCCTTTTTCTAGTTCAAAATCTAAAAATTTCATTTTATCCATTTCTTGAAAATATTTTCTTTGGGGTTTCCAAATATTGATAGGCGACCTAAATTCATAATTATAATAATCTTTAATTGGGTATAAATATTTATGACTTTTCCAGGGTGTCATTTTAATTTTAATTTTTCCACTATGAATAACTAAATAATGACGTAAATTATTATGATACTTAAAAGTAGTATGTGCATTTTTTGAACCACATAACAAATCATACTTCTTATTAACAGAGAACTTAGGTTGTAAAATATCATCATTTGTTTGATATAAATCAAAGGTTCCTGATTCCTCTATGAAAAAATGATTATCTTCACTTATATAATTACCGTGTGTATCACTTTTTATAAGTGTTAAATAACTTTTTAATGGTAAAATAAAGTAATCAACGCTTTTTATATCTTCAGAATAATAATCTGGGATTTCTTTAATTTTCACATCATTATTTGATTTTAATTCTAAAAAATCTTCGTTTATACTATCAACAAAATTCGGGTGTATTTGTTCATATGAAAATGTTGCAGGCTGTTTTAAATTACATACTTCTTGGAAATAATCATTATCTTTGTAATCAAGTTCATATATTTCTAAATCTTCACTAGTTTTTAACAAGTGAATTATATTTATATAAACAATAAAAATAATTACAAAAATGATAAGATGAAAAAATAAATTCATATACACAATATATATAATAAATATTGTGTATTCAAATTATTTTAAATTAAGTAAATAAAATATTTTTAGTCTTCACTAATCTTGGGTGCTAAATAAAATACCATTTTAGCTTCGTCCATATTTAATGGATAAGTGATTTTCATTGGAAAGTTATTAGTTAGCATAATTTCTACTTCCTTTGACAATTTGTTATACATACAAATGTTATGTAATCTATTCAAACTGAATGAAATATTCATTGTTTCTCCTTCGTTGATTGCATATGATGTTATATCTTCGATATCAATATTTACAGTCATTTTGCCTGATTCAACTGATAATGAATTGAGAATGATTTTATCTTCGTTACATGAAAATTCTATGGTATCCCCAAATATTTCTAATTGATTGATAATACCTGCAAAATATGTAGAAGGAAGAGAAATATCAGCATCGCTTTCCATTTCAGGTATTTCCATGACATCAACATCTAATTCAATTAATGGTAATTCAAAGTGTTTATCAAATACTGTTTTATCTTCAGATACAAAGTCGATATAAAGTTTGTCTGAATTATCATTGTCATATTTTAAGTAAATATTTTGTTGTTTGTCGCGGGTATTTAAAACTTTAAATAAAATTGTAGAATTAATACCAATAGTAATATTTTCTCCATTTTTTAAGTCATAATTTTGAAACCAGTTATGAGGTAAGAATATTTCTACAATGGATACACGACTAGAATCCATTGTTTGCAAATATAATTTTTCTTTCGAGAAAGTAATGTTAACATATTCAGTAAATAATTTAATGTGTTGAAATAAGTTAGTGAAGCATTCTGCGGTACTAGGATTGAGTATTTGAATATCCATAATCAATAATATAATTAAGTTGTAATTTCTAATAACATTTTTTCACTATCAATTTTATTAAATAAAAATATTTTTTCATTGGCCGTTTTATTAATAAATGGGGCAAAGAAAGAACTTAATGAGCGAATAAAAACAGGACAGTTGTATACGTGTAGTTTTATTAATTTTTCGCTAAAAAGTATATTGTCACTTTCACAAGATCTAAATAATAAACCGTATATATTTTTAATTCTTTCGTGTGATGTTAATGTATATCCTTCTAAATCAATATGCATTTCAAAATTATCGTATTTTGTAATCAAAAATCTAATTTTTACAAGTAAATTTTCAATTATATCATTATAATTATTCGAATTTGCAAAATTCTTAATGATTTTATATTTTGCAATTATTTTATTTTTTTTCACTAAAAAAGATTGGTCTAGTAAAAATTTTAATTGTTCTTCATTTAATGATATGTTCTGAAAAGTTTTTTTATCGTTTCTTTTTATTTTTTCTAATTTTTCAAGAATATTATTATTCATAATGGAAGATATACAATATGAATATTTTTTTCTAGTCACCGTTTGACGCAGAAATTTCTTCTTCTACCATGGTTTTTATATCTACACTTGTTGTTTTTGAGTCAGTTATTTTATGTTCTAAAGATTCAATAGAATTTTCATTTTCATTGACTAATTGATTAATTAGTTTGTTTTCAGTTGTTTCAGATGGAACAGTAGGGATATCAGACATTATTTGAATTCTATCATCATATAGCGATTTATTTACTTCCATTGTGAAAGATTGTAATTTTAGAATAACATCTTTTAATTCCCCTATTTCATTGGCTAATATCTCAAAACGAGAGTTGTATTCTTCTATAATTTTTGAATCGAGGTTAATAGAGTCAGATTTTCCTACATTATCTTCTATATTTTTAATGCGTTGGTCTAATGTTGTTATATATTGCGTTAATGTAAGTTTTTGCGAGTTAGGTTGGGTTGTATTATTTGTAGTAGCTTGAGAGTTAGGCATAGGAACTGGAGGAGGTGTGGTTTGAATATTTGCTCTACGGCGAATAGCAGCGGCGTTTGCAGCACTCATTATGTATAGATTTTATAAAATTTAATCTCTAAATGGATAAAATAATATATAATTTATTCACTTTTGTATAACTTAATACGATTTTTATCAACTTCTTCTTGTTGTTTTATTTTTTTTTGTATTCTTTGATTTTTATGATATTCTTCTTTTTCTAGTTGTTTATAAACCTTTTGTATACAATTTTCATATTTTAAATGGTATGGCAATTTTTCTTGTTCTAATTTGTAGTCTTCAATATTTTTTTTATGTTCCTCTATTATGTTTTTATGATACTTTTTATCAATATTTGTTAAATCTAAAGGAATAATACCATTATAACCATTAATTATATTATTACTCATTAATATGCTTAAACAATAATATTTAAATAATTTTATATTATGTCATTACTACAAATAACAGAATTGCAAGAATATTTTTTTGGAAACTCATGTGGTCCAGATCATTATGGACCAGGTGTATGCGGATTAATATTATATCCGAATGGTAATGAAAGATGGTTAAATCAGAAAATGGATTTAATGACAGGTCAAGTATCATTTGGAGGACCAATTATAAATAAAGTTAGAGAACTTGTTAAGAAACAGGATAAAATCATTTTCATTCCATTTGGAGATGAAGAAATGTTTTATTTAATGCCTTGGTGGTCAAAAGCTGTCGATAATATAGAAAATAATGGTAGAAAATGGGTAAGAGATACACCTATAATTGATGAAGAAAAATATAATATTTTTAAAAAATATTTTGATGATAATATATTATACTTAACAATTACTTTATATAAGGGTAAACCGAGTTTTCCAAATGTTAGACTTATACCATTTGACGACGATATTTATCAACATGGACCTTATCGAAATATTTTGGCTAGAGAAATTTTCCCGGAAATACCGTATAAAGATAAATTAAATAAAGTCGTATGGAGAGGAGGAGGATTTACACATCATATTAATTGTAAACACCCTAGACTACATATTTCAAAAATGCTAGAAAATTACGAATGGGCAAATGTTAAACATAATGATGATGGATGGAACAGTAAAGGTGAACATTATTTACATTATACAGAAAACTTTAAATATAAAGTTAATGTAGTAATAGATGGAGTCGCTGGTGCAAGCTGTGAAAAATGGGTATTTTTAACAGGAAGCGTTGTTTTAATGATATCAGATTGGACAAGTTCTGTTGTAAGAGAAATGATACCATGGAAACATTTTGTACCCGTAAAAACTGATTTAACAGATTTAGTTGAAAATATAGAGTGGGTCTTCAATAATCCAGAAAAAGCAGAAGACATAGCAATATCAGGTAAAAATAAATTTTTTGAATTAACGACACGTGAATATCAAGATAAAGTTATAAAAGATGCTTTAGAGATACAATAATGCAAATACTATAAAAATAATTTTATAATTATTTATAAATTATAAAATTTTATGCAGACATTTTCATTTTTAAGGTTGGATGGTGTTTATATTCTTCAATCCAAGAAATATCGTCAATATCATAATCATTAATAGAATCATGATGATTTAATAAATTCATTTTTGGAAAGGGCATAGGAACACGTTCAATTTGTAACTTTAATGTATCAATATGGTCTTCATAAATATGAGCGTTTCCTATAAAATGTACAAATTCATCTGCAATAAGTCCGCAATAATGTGCAATAATATGTGTTAAGAATGAATAAGATGCTATATTAAATGGAACTCCTAGTCCTACATCACCACTTCTTTGATAAAGACTACATGATAAATATTTATCTTCTTTTACATGAAATTGCATTAATACATGACAGGGAGGAAGAGCCATTTCGTCGATTTGACATGGGTTCCAAGCAGATAAAACTAAACGACGGGAAGTACGCTGATTCTGGTCTTTTAACATATTAATAATATTCTGTAATTGGTCTATACCCTTTCCTTCATAATCTTCATGACAATTAGAGTAAGAAGCATTAAAATGTCTCCATTGATGACCATACACTGGTCCTAGGTCGTTTTCTTCATTTTTTGTTAAACCTCGACTGTCTAAGAATTCACGAGTTGCATTTGCATCCCAAATGTGAACATTTTTTTCAATTAATTTTGTATTATCAGTACAGCCACGTATAAACCATATTAATTCATGAAAACAGGTTTTCCATGCTACACGCTTAGTTGTTAATAATGGAACAACTCCATCGCGTAGCGAATAACGCATTGAATACCCAAACACAGTTTTAGTACGACCATTTCTACCATCTTCAAAAGTTCCATTTTTCAAAATATGTTTAATTAAGTCAAGATATTGATTTTCTGGATGATCCATATATTAATTAATATACTAACTTTCTATATATTTTCTCTTAGTTGTATATAAGAAAATGGAAGTATTACAAGAAGCAAGTGGTATAACAAAAAAAACATTTCTATCTCATGTATTTTCTATGACTGAAGAAAGTAATGCAGAAGTATTGAATGTAATTCAATATTCTAGTTTGGGGGTATTGCCTATTATTGTATTAAATAAATCGATACAACGATTTATTCCTGAGGCTGACCCTGACAGTTCTTCCATTGAACTTTTAGCAGAAATATTTATTCAGTTAGTGATTATGTTTGTGGGTATTATTATTATTCACCGTGTAATAACTTATATTCCTACTTACAGTGGTTTCAAATACGAAAATTTGAATCTTACAAATGTTATTTTAGCATTTTTGGTAATTGTATTAAGTATTCAAACAAAGTTAGGACTAAAAGTAAATATATTACTTGACCGAGCAATGGAATTATGGAATGGACCTACTTTAGAGAAAAAAGAGGGAATGAAAAATAAAATGAAAGTATCTAAACCCGTATCTCAGCATAGTCCTAGTCAAGCGGACTATTTAGACAATTCTAGTATGCAAAATGGTTTATTTCCTCCAGCACCAGTAGCAACAACGCGTCAACATAGTGTTATGGAATCATATGATAATATGATGCATACTGGTGGTAATGGACCTGTAGAAATGGACCCTGGACCTATGGCAGCTAATGGTTTGTTAGGCGGTGCATTTGGTTCTTCTTTTTAATTAAATAATAATAAAAATTTATAATTTTATTATTAATTTGCTTTTTCAGTAAATTCATTTTTAAGATTTTCTAAATCTTTTACTAAATTCTTAATGCATTCGACCATTTGTATTAAAACACGGGGAACATATACAGGGTCGGTATCCATTTCATTGACAAATGATTCAAGCAATTCATCATTACTCGATGATTGAATAGCACGAATTAGACTAAACATGTATCGAAACAAAGTAACATATTCGCTGTTTGAATAAGCGTTATTTTTAATACGATTCATTATAAAGTCAACATCAATTGTATCATCAATATCTCCATGGTCTTCTTTTCGATGAAATTGTAAACAAGTATTCTTAATAAAGGTGAAAAGTTGTTTTGTTTTTGTATAATCACCTTTATCAAATTCTTCACACAGTAAGTCGTTATGGGCTTTATTATATTGCATCATCAAATCATCTTTGTTTAATATTACTGGTTTATAACTCATGATTTCTTCAATAAACTTTTCGCCACCGACTTTGTGAGAACAATCTAATATCCTGTCTCGTGTTAGTTTATATATTGTTTTTCTATCTTCATCGTCGGTATTCATTATATCGACTCCAAGTTGATGATATTCATTGAAAAGTTGTTCTTTTAATACTTTACCGTCGTCACCTTTCCATTTTTTAAAACAAAAATTAAACTTAATAATATCGCTTCTAAGTTCTTTTTCATCGTCATATTCAGTTTCCATTAGTTTGCAAGAATAATTGTATAGTTCTCTATTTGTAGTATTGTCAAGTGTATGCATAACATCGTACGGAAACTTAAATACCATAAATGCTGCAAGGAAATTACGATGATGTACAAAACTGTTCATTTTAAGTTTTTCCAATAATTGTTTTCCTAAATCATTTATTTCTTTTTGTAACATTTTTTTAGAAAGAGTTTCAAATTCATGAACATTTAATAATTTGTCTTTTAACGAATCCATAGTATTATTTATGAAAAGATTTTTCCTAAATATAAAATAGTTGAAAAAAATACGCACTTACAAAAATAAATGTAACTTTATGAATTGTTTCTTTTTTGACCGTCTATATTATTTAATAATTGCATTTTCTTCATAGATTTTTCAAATGCATTTTCCTTTTCGATATTTGCAAATAAATATTCCGTATTTGGACTTTGTTCATTTTTTTTAATTTGTTTGTAAATCGTATTGATTTTTTTTTTAAACAATATAATAGTGTCTTTATTATTTATTAATTCAATTTGATTTAAAACATTCTCAGTAAGAATAGAAACTGCAAAATATAGCAAATATCTTCTTTTTTTACATGAAGCAGTTGTATATTTTACACAAAAAAGTTCAAACATACAATTTAAAAGTTCATTAACAAAAATGTTATTTTTTCCTTTACCATAATGTAGTATGCAATCCCAAATAATCCATATTAGGTCATTTCTATATTTTGCTTCAACTTTTACAAAATTTCTAGATTCGCATACACATTTGTTTTTTCTTTTTTTGCATAAGTTATCAAATTCAATAGTCCATTCTATCCAATAGCAAGCATTTAACATATTCTTTTTCTCTTTTGAAATGTTAAATGCAAATTCATTGGCTGGTATAAAATATTCTTTTGGGTCGTCTTTTCTAAATATAGGTTCAATAAATTTAACATGTGGTGCAATAAGTTTTTCTGATACTTGACTAATATCTAGTTCTTCTTCTCTTTTTATTTTAACTTGTTCAATGCTAGTTTTTCTTTCTGATTGGCAAATAGTACATGTTATTTCAGCAAACATTTGTCTAATAGTTGGATGATTGCGCAATTGTAATTCGTTTAAGAAATTTCCTTGTGACATTATATTTTTGAAAATTTGATATCTTTTTTCTAAATAAATAATAATTTTTGGGTTCCCTAAATGGATATACTTACAGCAATAATGTATATAAATTTCCCATAAATCAATATAATGTCCACCACATATTAATTCTGCTGACCAATAACAAGCTTCTTCCGGTTTATTTTTTTTAATAGATTCAATTAACGTATTTCGTACCTCTGTTTTTTTGAATCCAGATAATGTAATTCCTTTAAAATCGGAAGGACTTCGTAAATCATTAATTTCACTATTATCGTTTACTGTTTGCATTTCATCTTCCATAATTAAATTATATTTCAATTAGATAAAATATAAAGGTTTTTTACTTAAAATAACATATGTATAAATTAAAAATATTTTCAAATTTTATTGAAGATGGGGCATGCAAAAGAGTATGGGAAAGATTATGTGAAACAAAAGATATGACTAATTATGGAATAGATAAAAATATATATATAACAAATGACGATGATTATACTCATGTTCTCATATTAAATACAGCGATGCCGAATATTCCAGAACATATACCAAAGAAAAATGTTGTTGGATTAGCATTCGAGCCATGGCCATATTTAGATTTAACAAATATATTTGTAGACTATGCACAAAAGAATATTGGAAAATATTATATTGGTACTAAAGATATTTTACCTGAACCTTTTGTTGTAAGTTTTTCTTTTATGTGGTATATGACTCCTTATCGTACAATTCCAGAAAAGACTAAAATGATGTCATTAATGATAAGTACAAAATATGAACTACACGGGCATAGATATAGACATTTATTAGCAAAACAGATAATTTTAAATAATTTGCCTATTGATATATACGGGACCGGATGTGAAATTTATTCGCCAGAATATTATCAATTAAAAGGAAATTTTAAAGAAAGAGAGCCATACGAAGATTATATGTTTCATATCGGCATTGAAAATATGCAAACTGACCATTACTTTAGTGAAAAAATTATAAATCCGTTATTAGCTGGTTGTACACCAATTTATTTGGGTTGCCTAAATATAAACAACTATTTTCCAAATAATGTTGTAAATTTAACTGGTGATATAGAGAATGATCTTAATATTTTAGTTAATATTTTGAAAGAACCCCTTTCTTTTAAAAAAGAAATAGAATTACAAACTATAAAAAATAAAATATATTTGCTAAGAAATTTAGATAAAATATATGATGTTAAAGAACCAGAAACTATATAGTGTTTCTTCGATAATTATTTCGTTTCCAGGTAATTCCTTTTTCTAAAGAATAATTTATGTTATAATATTTTCTAATTAATTGATGCTTAAAATATGCGTCTTGTAAAAATGGTATTTCATGAGAGTCATAATTTAAATCGTCTTCTAATCCATTCCATGTTTTACAATTACATTGATTTTTCCAATCTTGTAGAAAAATTTTATATTCAAATAAAAAGTTTGGAGGGTCATTTTTATATGGAATAAAATGATTAATTATATTTTTAACGTGATTTGGTAATTGATCGTAATAACTCATTTTTATTATATTAGATAAAAATAAAATATTTGGATATAATTTGAATTAAAAATAAATATATTTATAAAAAAACTATTTAAAGACAATTAAATATAATACTGAATACTTCGATGCTTTCGATACCTGCGGCTTTAGCTCTTAGATTTGTAGCAAATAACAATCTACAACAAAGGATAAGTGTATTGCAAAAATCCTATAAAGTTCAAATTACTGGAATGGGTATTTTTTCCTCTTTTGAAATAATGAATAATGTAAAACCTTGGATGTTTTTAAATTCATCTGTATTTAAAAATTTATCGTATATATCTATTTAACTAAAAATAAAAAAGTACATAATATGCTTTTTTATTTTTTATTCTGTAATAATTCTTGGTACAACATTGATAGTTTGTAATTCTTGTGATAATAGTTTATAAGCGTAAGGAATATCAACTTTCGCAAAATGACTCCTATTATCACATGTCTTACAATAATATTTTGTAAAGTCTGATTTTGTATACATTTTATTTTTTTTACCATCGTTATATGAAGCAATCAACCCACATTTTTTACAGACATAGACATTATATTTATCTGATACATCATACATTCTTTCTTTGCAGAAACGTGTCATGCCATGTGCAATCATTACATCACGTTCCATTTCACCAATTCTAAAACCACCATCTCTACTTCTCCCCTCTGCTGGTTGCCTAGTTAAGTTTACCATCGGGCCAATAGACCTACTATGTTGTTTATCAGAAACCATATGCTTTAATCTTTGATAAAATACTGGTCCAATGAATATTGCAGTTTCTATTTGGTCCCCAGTTAATCCATTATACATAATCTCGTTTCCATAACTTTCATAACCTACTTTCAATAATTCTTCACAAATGGTTTTAACATCAAGGTTTCCAAAACTAGTTCCATCACCAAACAAACCCAATTCTATAATTACTTTTCCAAGTAATGTTTCTTTTAATTGGCCTATTGTCATTCTGGAAGGAATGGCATGAGGATTAATAATTATATCAGGTTTTGTACCATTTCTTGTAAATGGCATGTCACATTCAGGAATAATATTACCTACAGTACCTTTTTGTCCATGTCGCGAACTAAATTTATCACCATAGGTTGGTTTTCTTAATGCTCTGACACGTACTTTTGCAAAATTATATCCATCTCCATTTCTACCTGTATAGTTTTTATCAATATACGTTTCTTCATTTGTTCTATATGTTTTACTTTGGTCTTCATATTTAATAACTTTGGTTGGGTCATTTCTATTTTCTTTAATAGGAATTGTTTTTGCAATAATTACATCACGGTTTTCAACTAGTTCATTTTCTGGTATGAAACCATCATTGTTTAACTTATCGTAATTTCCAAATTTAATACCTTTTGTTTTTGATGGGTCTGGTTTACAACGAATAATTTCATCACGAATAATATTTTTATCTTCATCTTTTTCTGTATGATAAATTGTTGCTAAAAATAAACCACGGTCGATTGAGCCTTTATTAATTAATACACTATCTTCTTGATTATATCCAGTATGTGTCATGATAGCAACGTGTATTTGCGTACCAGAAGGAATATTATTTAAGTGTATAAAATTCATAACACGTGTATCTACAAGAGGTCTGGTTGGATAATTTAATACGTATGCAGTTTTATCCATTCTCATATCATAATTGGTAGCATAAACACCCATAGCTTGTTTTGCCATAGCACACTGATAAGTGTTTCTAGGTGCTTGATTATGGTCAGGAAATGGCACACATGATGCAACTACTCCAAATATTGTACTGGGATGAATTTCACAGTGAGTATATAAGAAGGATAATTTTTTAGATTGTAAATAATCTTCTTTACATTTCATACCAATCATAGAAAGGTTCTGTTCTTCTGGGTCTATATACTCAATTACTGATTCATCTAGAACGCAATTTGTAAGTAAATCATTCCAAGAAATTTTTTTTTTAGCCAATCTATCAATAATATCATTAGTAATAATTGCACGATTTTTACGAACTTTTAATACGGGCCGTGTTAATCTTCCTCCGTCATTACAAACTTTAATTTCCAAAGTATTATAATTAAATATAATTGAGGTATAAATGTTAATAATTCCTTTATATTTTAATTCTTTGAGATGATTAAATAATTGGATAGGGGTTTCACTAATTCCTTGCCATGAGCCGTTAATAAATACTTTCACTTTACCATCTAGTTCGTTTGGTTGATAATCATCGACTCTCTTAATTAGTGGTAAAATATATTCATATAAGGGTTCACTATTAGTTGGTATTGTAATATGTCCCATGTAACTTATATTTTTTACAATACCAATAGATTGACCTTCAGGTGTTTCAGCTGGACATAAAAATCCCCATGTTGTATTATGTAATTTGCGAGGTGCTATAAGTTCACCACTTTTTTCAAGTGGAGTGTTAATTCTTCTAAGATGGCTTAAACTAGATGCATATGTAAGACGACTAAGTACTTGTGCAACCCCCACTTTACTACTATTACTTTGTTTAATACTAAAATCGCCTGTAGATAAGGCTCGATTTATACCATTTTCTATAGTAGTTGATTTCATAATTTTATATATATTTGTAATATTAATAATATTTTCGTAGTCTTGCGTAGACCTCCATGACCCGTTGTTGATTTCGCGAATAACTTGCTTTTGCATTTCTTTTACTAACTTATTAAAATAATTACGAAATAAGTTATTTAGTAAAGTACCGGTTAATTCAATTCTTTTATTTAGATAAGAGTCTCTATCGTCTGTTGGTATCCAGCCTAAAGACGTACGAATTAATTGATTAGCCATATAACCCAAGAAATATATTTTTTGTATTTTACTTTTACAATGAGGAAAAAGGTCGTTGTCTAATATTTCGATTGTAAAATTTTGTTTTTTCTGAATTCCTTGTTCTTTTTCCATATTAATAGGATTATATGCACAATACGAACTTATATATTTAATAGCCTCATCAGTTGTTGTATATTTATTTGCATCAATAATAGAAGCAGTTAAGAAATTTAATATTTTTTCTTGTTTTGATTGTTCTATATTTAAAACAATATACTCACAAATATTTTTATCTGTTGTTACTCCTAGAGCGCGAAACAGTGCAAATAATTCAATTGGCTGTTTAATTCTAGGAATTGATACATATATACCTTGTCCAAATCCATTATTTTTACTTGAAATCATCATATCAATTTGTTTTGGCGAGATACATTTAAAATCTGGTACTGATTTAATTTCTGCAATCCAATCCCATTTAGTAGTATTCTTACCATCAAAACAATATATTTTGTTTTCTGCTGCTCTTTCTTGTCCCAAAACAGTTTTTTCAGAACCTTTAATAATGAAATAACCACCACAATCCATAGCACATTCACCAGAAGCAAAATTAATTATCATATTTTGTTGATTGAGAACACATATAGATGATTTTAACATAATTGGCATTTTACCTATATTAATTTTTGGTAATATTTTTGTGATAATTTTAGGATTATCCATAGATTCTGTATTTCGAATAATGTATTCAATTTGAATATCAATGGTCATATTTGAGGCATATGTAAAATTTCGCAATTTCGCTTCTTGTGGCATCATTGTTTTTGTCGCACCATTATTTTCGTGTATTTGAGGCGGATATAATTTAAAATTAACAAATGAAATATTTATTTCTAAAAAATATTTATCTTTTTCTTCAACGTAATCATTTTCAGAATGAATTTTTACTGGATTAAACATTTTAATTGTACGTTGAATTTGATAATTTATGAAATGATTATAAGATTCAATTTGATGTCTTACTAGACGTTCTAGATACTTGCCTTCAAAATAAGATTCTATTAATTTATAGGGGTCTTCAACTTGGTCGTTTAAGTGGTCTAGTAAATAACTATCACAAGAATCTGTTTTACTATGAGAATCAATACTTTCTTTTATCATCTGTTTTATAGTAGTAGTAGTAGTATTATCCTTTACAACTGGTGAGAAACCATTTCTAACAAGAGGATTTGACATTTTTGTTGCACTTTTTAATTCTTGAATCATGTTTCTAACAATATTAATAAAAATATGTTTAATTCATTTATCAATTTTTATTACAAAGTATTTTTTTAAAGTATATACAAAATATAATACTATAAATATAAAACAATGTTAAATTCATCAAAAAGATTTGTAAAATATTTAGATAATTATGATAAAATACATCAAAAAAATTACAACAATCTATTATATCATATAAGAAATGAATTTAACAACTACTTTAAGGAAGGCAATGAATTGAGCGAAGATAATGAATTGTTTATATTGAATAGTCCTAGAAAATTAAAACGTGTTCGTTCCTTTGAAAAAGGGAAAAAATTATTTGAAAAGGAAATAATTAAGGAAAAAGTAGATATAAATGATTCAATTGACAATATTCAAGATTTGATTGAAATAACTGAAAAGTATACAGTTGAATCAAGTAAACAGTATAATATTGACTTAGAGGCCATTCAAAAAATAAAGCCGGATTTAATAGAAATAAATAAATTCATAGGAATTGGTAAATTAAAGCAAAACGTTTTGAATCAGTTACTATATTTTTTGCAAGATTTACATATATCTTCAAAAGGTGGTGATTATAAACATACAGTTATATATGGTCCTCCTGGTACTGGAAAAACAGAGATAGCAAGAATACTAGGTAAAATGTATTCAAAAATAGGAGTATTAAAAACAAATAATTTTGTAAAAGTAACTCGACAAGACTTAATTGCTGGATATTTAGGCCAAACAGCAATTAAAACTGCCAAGGTAATTGAGGAAGCAAAAGGAGGGGTTTTATTTATTGATGAAGCGTATTCTTTAGCAAACTCGGAAAAGGAAGATAGCTTTTCAAAGGAATGTTTAGATACTATTTGCGAATGTTTAAGTAATTATAAAGATGATTTAATGGTAATCATAGCTGGTTATGAAGATGAATTAAATAATACTTTTTTTCGTGTAAATAAAGGGCTCGAATCTAGATTTATTTGGAGATTTACAATGGACCCATATAATCCAGAAGAGCTGATGGAAATATATAATAAAATTGTTATGGAAAATGAGTGGAAGTTAAAAGAAGATGCTTTATCATTAGAATGGTTCAAAAAAAATAGTAAACAATTTACAAACTATGGTCGTGATATGGAGCAATTATTTACCTATACAAAGATATGTCATAGTAGAAGAATTTATGGTAAAAATGAAGAAAAAAAAAATATTGATAAAGAGGACATAGTAAATGGATTTAAAATGTTTATTGATAATAGAAAAGAAGATAAAATAGATACCTCAATATTATATAGTTTGTATTGTTAATTGAATCGTTTACTTTAAAAAAGTTTCATATTTAATAAATATATAACTATTTTTGTATATTTATTAAATGTCTGATAAAAAGGTATTTTCTATAAATCCAGATTTATTTTCATTCTCAAATACTACAAAAAAGAAAAGACCCACTACTAAAGAAAGAATAAAAATGAAACCAGTTAAAAATCAGAGTAAGAATGATACACTGAGAAAAAAGTCAATATTAAAAATGATACGAGAACATAATTCAGATAGAAATAGAGAAAATTTTTCTAAATATGAAGAAAAATTAAAACCGACAACGAAAGCAGATGATTTTGAAGCAGCAAAAAATTTTTTTAAACAGATGCCGTCAACTCAAAATAACAAAGTAAATCATACTATAAAAAATTATTCAAATGTTTCTGATAATCCAATAATTAAAGATAATAATATAATTCCATTAAATGATATGACTAATCAAGATAAGATAAATGTTCCTATTGATAATGATATTATGACATTAAATAAAGTTGAATTGCCAATACCAAAGCATGGTTGTTTAAAGAATGGAATACTTCCTACTTATCGTCAATATATGAACCAGACTAGAAAAAATAATGATGATAATATTGGTGGAAATGTTATGAAACCAACGGAAAGTTTTGTTAAAGCAAATGCATATAAACAAATGGAGAAATTAAAAAATTTAAAAAAGAAAAAGAGAAGGTTACAAAAACGCACTATTCGTAGAACTTATAAAACTGGAAAGTCTAGAATAAGACCAAGGATTTCTGTTTTATTAGCAAATAAAACAATGCGTTCAAATGTTTTGGAAAAAGAAGTACTATTAAAACAAGTCCCAATAGACGAAATTAAAAAATATTTAAATAAACATGGTTTTACAAAAATAGGAACGTCAACACCTAATGATGTTTTGCGAAAAATGTACGAATCTGCTCTTTTAATATGTGGTGAAGTGATGAATTATAATGCAGAAACATTAACTTACAACTTTTTAAATTCAGATAATTAAGGATTATATCTATAGAATAATTTAGTAGTTAAATATACAGAACTAAGTGAAACTACTATATATGCAATAACAGAGCGAATGTTTATCTTGTATATTTCATTTACTAAGTTATCGTAATCTAATTTAATAGATGATGCTGATTTATCTTTCTCTTCTATTATTGTGTATAAATTTGAAATACCTATATTCTGTTTTGGATATATACAAAACTCTTCTTCTAAATCACAAAAGAATCCATAGTCATTTTCTTCGTTTGGCTTCATATTAATTGAATTCATTGTGTTGATTGTATTAATTGGAATTGAAAGGAGTTTTAAAATCATATCAATTTTTATTATATTTACAATAGATTTAAATATTTTTTATCATTTAATATAGCAATGCCCTTGAAAAAAGAATCAAAAAACGAGGATATTAAAATATATGATGAATACTTCAATTATACTAAAGAACTTAAAATGAATTATGGTGACCGGTCTTTGGTGTTAATGTTAGTAGGTGCATTTTTTGAAGTTTATGGTTTAAAAAACATTGACACGGATGAAGTTACAAAGAGTAATTTGGTAGATTTTGTAAATATATGTAATTTAAATAGTTCAATTAAGATGGAATTGCCAACCGAGAATGATGCGGATGACAAGAAAGTAATATTAATGGCAGGTGTGAGAGATTACAATCTTGAGAAATATTTATCTATACTAATAGGAGCAAATTATAATGTTGCAGTTTATATACAAGATAAGTCTGGGAAAAAAATTGTTCGTAAGTTAGATAAAATATATTCACCTGGTACATATGTTTCATTCGATTGTAGTAATGATAAAAAACTTTCTAATAATATAATGAGTATTTGGATAGAGAATTTTAAACAATATAAATCGAATGAAAAGTTATTAGTATGTGGTGCTACTAGTGTAAATATTTTTACAGGAGATGTATATATGTTCCAAAATGAGAAACCTTATTATATGTCTATTACTTCATTTGACGAACTTGAGCGTTTTGTATCAATTCATCAACCAAGTGAAATAGTTCTCATTTACGACGAAAAAGATAATGATATTCAACAAAATATTCAAAGAATCTTACAATATTCGGGTATTAATAAAGAATTTGTAAAGACTTTTTCTTTGCATGAGAATAAGGTAAGTAGATGTCAAAATCAAAATTATATAAAAGAAATTATTGTTAATGCATATGATGAAGAAGCTTTTGATGTATGTGAAGAGTTTAATGAATACCCAGTATCTACTCAATCTATGTGTTATTTACTTGAATTTGTAAAACAACATAATCCAAAAATAATTGATAAATTAAATTTACCGGTATATAATAATTCATCAAACGATATCATACTTGCTAATCACACGTTATCTCAATTAAATATTATAGATAATAATATAAATAATTCTAGTTCTGTTGGAAATTTATCTTGTGTTATGAATGTTTTAAATAAATGTATAACTCCAATGGGAAAAAGACTTTTACAATATTTTATTACACATCCTACATCCGATATTGAATGGCTTAATAATGAATATTATTATACAGATTTTATATTAAAAAACATGTTTACAGAATTAAATGATATTCGAAAGATGTTATCTAAAATCAAGGATATTGATAAATTATTAAGACAACTGTTAGTACAAGTATTATATCCATCAAATTTATATTCTATATATGACACCTTTGAATATATTCAAAAAATAGCAGAAATAATGAAAGAGGACAAAGTATATATTTATATGATGAGTGATTTTGATATAAAAGGAAAAGAAAAAGAATCTTTTATTAATAATTTGAATTTTGTTTTAAAATATATGCATAACCATTTTAATATAGATGCATGTAAAATGATAATGAGTATGACAACTTTTCCACAAAATGTTATTAAAGAAGGCGTTAATTCTGAATTAGATATTTTACAAAATAAATATAATACCTCATTAAATGACCTTTATTTTTTGCAAGAATTTTTAAATACATGTACCGGTAGTGTAGAAACAAATGATTGGGTAAAAATACATGAAACTGAAAAATCAGGGTTATCCTTACAAATTACAAAGGCTCGTTCTGAAAAGATGAAGACATGGTTGAAGATTAATGAAGAGCCTGTATTAAAAAGGTATACAGATGCTGTAAAAGAACATAAAAATTGTAATATTCAATTGTTAAAGAAATTTAATCTGCAAAATATAGTATTTACAAAGGCTGGTTCAAGTAATGTTGATATAACAGAAGCAATAATTAGTGAAATATGTAAAAAGATTAACTTATACAAAAATCAATTAAATGAACTTATCGCAAAGGTGTACATTGAAGAATTATTGAATTTTCAAGAAAATTGTTTTGAAAAAGTTGAATTTATTTCAAAAAGTGTATCTAGATTAGATTTAATATTGACTAAATCATATGTATCTAATAAGTATTGTTATTGTAAACCAGAAATACATAGTAAAAATACAGATGAAAAATCCTTTTTTGAAGCAGAAGGTTTAAGACATGCATTAATAGAAAGAATTAATACAGATGAAATTTATGTAGAAAACGATATCAGTTTGGGAAATGATGTAAATGGTATGTTACTATATGGTACAAATGCTGTTGGTAAAACGAGTTTAATTCGAGCAATAGGAGTATGTATTATTATGGCACAAAGTGGTTTTTATGTTCCGTGTTCTCGATTTGTATATAAACCATACAAATCAATCTTTTCACGCATTTTAGGAAACGATAATTTATTTAAAGGGTTATCAACATTTGCAGTTGAAATGAGTGAATTGAGAACGATATTACAATTAGCAGATGAAAATAGTTTAATATTAGGGGATGAATTGTGTTCGGGTACTGAAACGGAATCGGCTTTGAGTATATTTGTTTCTGGGTTAGAACATCTAGATAAAGTAAAATCTAGTCATATTTTTGCGACACATTTTCATGAAATTGTAAATTACGATGAAATTAAACACATGTTAAATTTGAAACTAATGCATTTAGAAGTGAAATATAATCGAGAATTGGACTGCTTAGTATATGACCGAAAATTAAAAGATGGTTCAGGCCCACGAATATATGGTTTAGAAGTATGTAAATCTTTACATATGAATGCTAATTTTCTAGAGAATGCTTTTAAAATTAGAAATAAATATTTTTCACATGCTAAAACAATATTAGATTTTGATACAACGCAATATAATAGTAATAAAATAAGAGGTTTTTGTGAAATATGTAAAAAAGAAGTTGGTACAGAGATTCATCATTTGCAGCATCAAAAAAATGCAAATAATAAAGGTTTTATAGGTCATTTTAATAAAGACCATAAGGCAAACTTAATATCAATATGTGAACAATGTCATCAAAGTATTCATAAAGAGGAAAATAAAGATATTAGTCCGACAATCGTTAAAAAAACAACTAGGGGTCGTATATTAACGAAATAATTTATTATATGTGTATAATTCGTTCGTAGTCAATAAAGACGTTTCTGTATAGCTTGGTACGTAGTTATCTGCTGAATATTTGTAATGGCCAGGTTCATTGTATAATGGAGAAATTTGATTTTTAGGAACGTAGAGGGATACCATTTCTTTTTTCTCAGGGTCATATACAACAATTTCTTGGGGGTCTAAACCAAAACCTTGTTCTTTTTCTAAATCTGATTCTTCATCGTGGTATTTTACATCATAATTATTGGAATCGTATTTTACTTCATTATCATCTTTTTCAACTTTCATGTTTTCAACATTTGTATTAATTTGGAAGCAAATAAAGATATTACAAATTATAATTAATAAAAGAAGAAGTATAATAATAATATTAAAATTCATATACATTATACAGATAATTTTATTATATGTTTAAAAATTGATTTAATATATATATTAATATTATATTATAGAATCATGATTATTCCTGTTAAATGTTTTACATGTGGGATGGTGTTAGGAGATAAATATCGTTATTACCAAACTGAAATTAGAAGGCATAAGTTAATACAGGGTATTTCTCAGGACCAAGTTATATATTTGACAAAAGATAATACAGAAAAAACGATTGAGGGTAAGGTATTAGACAATTTAGGATTAAAAAATGTGTGTTGCAGAAGACATATGTTGACACATGTAGATATTGAATAATTTCTATTTATACATTATAATGTTAGAATTTGCAAAAGACTCTTATAATAAGTTATGTGCACCTGCTAGATTTTATTTAATTTTCTCTAGTTTTGCATTTTTTTTTATGATTATACAAAATTTAAACAATGATAAACTTTTTTGTTTAGGAGAATTAGGTTGTTATACAGAAAATAGTATTTATATTTTACTATTTAAAATAGTTTATATTATTTTTTGGACGTGGCTTCTTAATATTATATGTAGAGGAGGAGGCACGTTATTTTCATGGATATTAGTATTACTTCCTTTTATTTTATTTTTTATATTGCTTTTACTTATGCTATTCAAATAATGATTTATATATTTATTCATAACATTAATATATATTTATGAATAAATTGCCAAAAGATTTGATATATAATCACATTGTACCATTTACTTACCAATTGCAAGATAAAAATCATTTGTTAGATATAAGGTCATTTGTAAGTGATTATAATATTCTGGAACATTTCTATTTTTGTAATTATTCAAGTATTATTTTATTGAATGATTTACAAATATTCATTTATGATTCAAATAAATACATATTTTCTAGATTCAAGAAAATGAAGAATAAGACTAAATTACAGGTTTGTCATTATGAAATTTCGTTTTTTGATAATAAAACGAACAATACTGATAGAAAAGTTAAACTATTATGGGGGATATTGACACCTTTTGAAAGAACATGTTTTATTAATAAGTTTATAATAGATAAATTTGATATATAAAATTGATGAATTAAACTACATAAAATAATAAATATATAATTTATAATGGATCCCAAGATTACAAATATAAGCGTAGATGATGAAATGTTTAAATTTACATTAGGAGGAGTTAATGTAAGTTTAGCAAATTCATTAAGACGTACAATTTTGAATGATATACCAACTACTGTTATTTATACTGAAAATTATAAAGACAATCAGTGCATTATTGATATAAATACTACACGTCTTCATAATGAAATTATAAAACATCGTGTGAGTTGTATTCCTATTCATATAAAAGAATTAGATATATTGCCAAATAATTATTTACTAGAATTAGATATGAAAAATGATTCAGAAAATATTATAATTGTTACCACTGAGCATTTTAAAATTAAAAATAAAAAAAATGGAAATTATTTAACTGATAATGAAAAAAGAAAAATATTTCCTCCTTGTCCAAAAACAAATATGTACATTGATTTGGCAAGATTACGACCAGGAAATGGGCCAACAGTACCAGGAGAACACCTAAAATTAACAGCAGATTTTTCAGTTCATTGTGCAAAAGAGAATAGTATGTTTAATGTAGTCTCAACCTGTTCATATGGTAATACTGTTGATACATCAAAAGTACAAGATATATGGAATGAATATGAAAAACAACTGGAATCTGAACAACAAAGTAAAAAATCTATCGAAATACAAAAGAAAAACTTTTATTTATTAGATGCGCAAAGATATTATATAGACGATAGCTTTGACTTTTGTATTCAAACTGTTGGTGTTTATGAAAACAAGGAAATTGTAAAAACAGCATGTAAGGTATTAATTGAAAAATTAGAAAATATGATTATTAATATAGATGCTGATATAATACCTATACGTCCTGGGGAAGTTACAATGCCAAATTGTTATGATATTATTTTAGAAAATGAAGATTATACGATTGGAAAAATGCTAGAATTTATATTATATGATACTTACTATGAAAATGAAAAAACATTATCTTTTTGTGGTTTTAAAAAATTTCATCCTCATGATGAAGAAAGTATTATACGATTAGCATATCATAAAAATGGCGATAAATCAATGGTTAGAAACTATTTGACAAATGCTTGCACTAAATGCAAAGAACTCTATACGCGTATTTATAAAATGCTTTGATTATATATAGATATTTTAAATCATTTTTTTATTTGTTATAATAAAATTGAATAAACATATTATCAATTATTCATATATAATAATTGATAATGGAAAAACGTGTAAATGCAAAAATAGAAAATTATATTGTTTCCTTTAAACAAACTATAGGAGAAAAAATTAAGACAACACCATTTGAAGACCCTAGTTTACAAAAAAATTTATTGGAATTTGTATTTGATTATGATAGATTATGTTTAACAAAAGAAGATTTTATAAAAAGAAAAAGAATTAAAAATGCAATTCCTACATTAAATCGTTGTGGAGCGAAACGTGCTAACGGAGAGCAATGCACTCGTAGAAGAAAAGAAAATTGTGAATTTTGTGGCACACATGAAAAAGGTCGTCCTCATGGTTTAATTTCTAATCCAGATAATAATCTAGTTGATAATATTAAAAATGTAGAAGTACGTGCTCAAGAAATTATGGGAATCGTTTATTATATAGATAATTACATGAATGTTTACAAAACAGAAGACGTGCTATCTGAAAAAGAAAATCCAGAAATAATTGCAAAGTATGATGTTATTAATGGGAATTATAGGATTCCTCAATTGGGTTTAGTTTAACTTTCGAGTTATACTTTCTTTTATTACTTCTTCGCGATTATTTAATATGAATTCATTTGCTTCTTCTGCTTTTTCAATATCACCTTCGAAATATTTAGCTAAAATGTTTAATAATGCCTTTTTGGTAATAGGTTTTTTAACATTTTTTTTTGTATAACATAATTGACCATCTTTTATATCGATACAATCAATTTCATGATTCTTCATAACTTCAATTAATGTATTGTTTATTTCTTTTTTCTCGTTTTTTCTTTGATTTTCTTCTTTTTTAAGAGCTCTTATTTCATTATCTAGTTTAACCCATTGTCTAATGTTTTTCACTAATATTTCTTTTGTATTTTCCATTTATATTTAGTATAAATTATATTTATATTTTTGTATTATATATTATAATGATTTTTACAAATTCCAGGACAATAAATAGAAATAAAAATTCATCAAATATGATTTTTGTTGTTCCTCATAATGAACCACCAGTTACGCAATTACAAAAGCCTAAAATTATTCAAAGACAAATAGAATTAAATGTTAGTAATACAGGTAAAGTAAAAGTATGGGGTCCATATATATGGTATATGTTACATGGATTAGCAGAAAAAATAAAAGATAAAAGTTTTTATGGTTTAAAAAATGAATTATTGGAACATATATTTAATATTTGTGTAAATTTACCCTGTCCTTCTTGTTCTACTCATTCTAGAGAATATTTACAAAAGATCGATTTTAAGAAAATTAAAACGAAACAAGAGTTACGTTTAATGTTATTAGATTTTCATAATAATGTTAATACTAGATTACGTAAACCAATTTTTTCATATCAACAGTTAATAGATAAATATAAGACTGTTAATTTTAATAATGTAATTAATAACTTTTTTATATTTTTTGAAGATAAACATAAAACTGTGAATATGTTGTCAAATGATATGTATACACAGAGAATATCTAATAATATTAGAAATTGGTTATCTAAAAACTATCATCATTTTGAATAGTTTATTTTATAATTATTTAAATAATTGATTATTTAAATAATATATGCTTTCGGCTAAATTTGAATTGCTTGAAAAAAATTATGATATACAAATTAGGAAGGAGTGTGATAAGTCAAAAACTTTGGTAGAAACTTGTTTTCAAGAACATTTTGATGACCAGTATGCATGTAAGCCATATATGGATGCATTTGAAAAGTGTATAAACGACTTTACTCTAAAATTTAAAAAAGATAGAAAAATTAACTAAGATTTTTTACCATTTCTCCGTTTTTATAAACCGTGCATTTATATTTTGTGGGTGATGCCTTTTTGCACATTTCGTTATTTTTATATTCCGGAAAGTATTGTAATTCTGGAGTCTTTGAAGAATAAATAATATTAGCCCATATAACACCTATAATTAAACCTATTAAATAAGCAAATCCAGATTGTTTTAAAGTGTAACAATATTTTGTATCTACATACATAAGTTCTTTTAATGACCTAAATAAGTTCGTATTCCAAAATACGTCAAATAAAATTAAAACTGTAAAAAATATGATTGTTGGTAAGTTTTCGCTCGTATTTGGAGTACTATAAAACATCATAGGAATAAATTTTAAAAAGTCTAAACTTAACATCTGCCATGGAGTTACAAAGCATTCTCCTAATGATGGAACATTAGGTATACTGCTAAAATCAATAGTATCATTTATATGTTTTTGGTCTTTTAAAGTAAGTGTAGTAAACAAATAAAAGAATGTGAAACTTATTATGGTTTCTCCAATAGGAATTATACTTGCTTTATCTGTACCAAAAACAGCAAAATCGCATATGGCTGACTTATCTTCTTCTTCTATACCAACGTTACCTATAAAATCACCTAAACTTTTATTGTTACCAATCAAATAGTTAGTAAATATAGATAGTAATACACCAAATATATAAATTAATCCTCTTAGGTCATTATTAAATACAGACGATAATGTGAAAAAAGTTATAAGTATAAATGGTGCTAATCGTAGAAATAAAAAAATAAACGTTGCTAAATTTAAATCCATTCTTCTTTACTTTTAGTATATATATTATATTACACGATAATATATATTTATGAATATTAGTCAGTTTTTTTCGTTTTACATTTATATGTCTTATTTTTTGGTATATTACATGTTTCATAATTATTTATTCCGATATTATAGATTATTTCTTTATTGTTTGATTTAGTTAACATAAATGACCAAAGTAAACCGAATAGTAATCCACTAAAACTAGCTATAATAGTTTGATATCCAGAAAAACAGTTGTTTTGAATTAACCATAAACTATCACTCACAATTAATAATATCATTATTAAGAAAAAAGGAATATTGATTAATGTATTTCCGCTAACAATAGAAATTGAAAGTAAATATATAAATACAAAAGATAACATAGTAGTGTTTAATGGTAATCGATTAAATGAAATTACATTGGACATACTAAATGGAGTACATATTAAATTATTTTCATCATTAGCGGGTATATTTAATGAATTACCAACAATAATAGTTACTAAAAAATTTATACAAATGCCTAATACTAAAATAATACCTTTTAAGTTTACATTTAACATTGAATCTAGAAGAAAAAAAGATATTAAAAATAGTGGAATGAATGCATTAATCAATGAATAAAAATTATACTTTACTACCATTTATATTATTAGTACATATTATTATACAAAAACATGATTAAATATATCTTTAATTTCTTCTATTTCTATTAAATCTACATCATCCGGTATATCTATTTTCTCCTTTAACATAACAATATCTCTGTTGTTTTCTTTTGGATATAAAAATTTTTTAACACCAGCTTTAATTCCATAGCGAATTTTTATGTCTAAACCTCCTATTGCTGTTATAGAACCATTCAACGTTATTTCACCTGTAATTGCGATATTATTTTTAATTTTTAATTTATTAAGTAGACTATAAATTGCTATTGTAATTGCTGCCCCAGCAGAAGGCCCGTCTTTTGAAATGCTTCCGTCTGGACAATGGATATGTAAACCTTGACATTTGGTTTTATCAAAATATTCTAACCATTTTTTTTTAATAGTATCAATAGTTAAACTCCATGCAAGTGATTTCGCTACATTCATGCTTTCCTTCATTACATCACCTTGAAGTCCAGTAAGTTGCAATTGCAAAAAAGTGGAGGAAGGATAAAATAAAGTCTGTATTGGTATAATACCACCACATCCTAATGAATTAGCCCACAAACCATTTATGATTCCTATTTCACAATTTTTATGTATTTTTTTTTCAATAATTTTGTCATATTTTATTAAATACTTTTCGAGGGATTCCTTTGTAATAGATATTGGAATTGATATATCTTCTTTGTTTTTTAGAATTTCAAGATTGATCTCGCCATATAAATCAAATAATAATTCTTTTAGTTTACGAACACCCGGCTCTAATGTATAAGAATTAATAATGTATTCTATACAGTCATCGTCTATTCTAATTGTATCTTCAAATCCCATTTTAGTGTTTATTTCTGGTAATATGTATTTTTTAACTATGGTAATTTTTTCTTCTATATCAAGATTTTCAAACTTAATTCTATGTATTCTGTCAAGTAATATTTTATCAATATCTTGAGGATTATTATAAGAAAAAATAAATAAAACTTTTGATAAATCAATATTTATACCAGCGAAATATTTGTCTTGAAAATGATTATTTTGTGTTGAGTCAATTAAATGAGTGAGTATTCCAATAATTTCTTTACCTTGTTCTGTTTTACTCACTTTATCTAGTTCGTCTATATAAATAATAGGATTCATGCATTTTGACTCCATAAGTATTTCTACAATTCTACCCCAAGTAGAATTCATATATGTATAACTATGTCCTTCTAAAAATGAACCATTGGTTGAACCTCCAAGTGCTATAAAAGAGAATGGGCGTGTATTTCCAGAATCGTCTTTTAGACAGTTTGCCAATCCTTTACTTGCTAGACTTGTCTTTCCAATTCCAGGAGAACCTTCAAAACCAAAACAATAGCCGTTTTTTTCTCCATTCATCCATTGACCAACAATTTTCATAATTTGATTTTTTGCGTGTTGATGGCCATGAATTGAATCATTCAAAGAAGCTTCCATATTGTTCAATGAATTGGAGATTAGGTCACTGTTTTCTTTTATTTGTAAAGTTTCTTGAATTAGTGACTTATGCTTTGTATCATTATGATAATCAAATATAGAAGCCAGTTGAGTTATTTCATCACATTTTTTTATTTTATTTTGAAAATAATTTGTATGTTCTGATTTATTTTTTCCAGTATTTTTTTTCAAATTAAAAAAACTCGAACTTATTTTTTGAATTGTTTTTAATTTCATGTCTTTACTTTGAATTAGTAGTTTGTTTTTAATGAATTCTATGCAATTACTTTGTATTTTGCTATTGTAGATAATAATTTCTTTATTTGTATATTTTGTCTTATTTTCAATTTCATAATTAATCATTTCTTCGGGGATATTTTTAATAACATGTAAAAATAGTTCGTTATTATCACTCATATACTTTGTCATAGGTTCCTCGTAAAATGTTTCAAATGGTATTTTTACTAACCCTTCTAGGTATTGTTTTGTTTTAATTGTCATTTCATCAGGTTTATTTTTAATCTCTTTCAATTTACTTACGGCTTTCTCTTTTGTATTTTCATCTACTTTTAACATATATATTTGTTGTTCTAATGTTGTTTTACTAGTTTCATATTTTTGAAATAGTTCTTGGTTTTGTTTTATATTTGTTTTTACAATATTTTTAAAACTTTGTTTTATATTCCAAGGTAAACTATCATAAAGCAAAGTACTTGAATTATCATTATTTGTTGAATTGGAATTAATTAAATCATATAAAATATAACAAGAATTCTGTATATCGCTATCTTCTTTGTAAAGTAGTAAATTAATAATAAAGTCTCTTTGACCTATAATGTCAAAATCTAGAAATTTTTTAACTATATTATCAATATGGTTTTGTTTTATATAATTTACATCACGAATAACTAACATAGTTTTTTTGAAAATGTCATTATTGCTATATATTAATATATCCTTTAATGAAAGGCTTTGAACAATATTTTTATGTATATTTTTATATTCTCCATCAATTTCATTGTTTATTGATGTTAATTCATCGAGTCGCATTTTTATATATTTGTTGTTTAAACAATAAATAGGTATATTATCGATTATTCCATTTATGATTAGTGTTTTTTTGGAGTGTTTATTTTGAATTATACATTTTAAATAATTAATTTTATCGGAAATCGGGATGTCACTTATATCCGTATCGTTTAAACATTCGAATTGATTTAAGTTGTCACATTCAATTATTTCATCTGTTATCTTGTCACAACAATAGTTTTCATTGTTATTTTTCTTTTTATTTTTCCAGGGTATTAATTTGTAACTTATTGGATGAATATGATTTGATAGTATTTTCAATTTGTCATTTAATATTTCATCTTCAAATTTTATATTTTTAAATTCTGAACCAAAACATACAAAAAGTAAATCTTCCAATTTTTTGGTACCGAATCCACATATAACAAGGGAAAGTTTATCTATAATTTTTTGTAATAATGATAGAGTAATATTTGAATCTTCACTTAAATTATTATTAATTATATCTATGTTATTTATTTTTTCATATAATTCAAGTAAAATAGAAACAGATAAATTTACATCATTTTCACTAAATAGATTATTTTTTTTATGTTGTTGTATTGAAACTATTGTATTTTCTATAATTTCTTGAATATATATGTTCTTTTCACGTATAAATTCTTGAATATTAGAATTATTTTTATCTATATTATTTTTCATTCCTTACTACTTATATTATATATAGAATTATAATATTTGGTTAAACTCACATAATGATAATCTAAAAAGATTATACAAACGATTTAAATATATCAGAGTTATAATAGTATGGGTATCCCTAGTTACTTTTCGCATATTATTAGAAATTATTCTAATATTATCCGTAGTTTGAAATATTTTCATGAGACGTCTTATCAATTTCAACATTTATTTATGGATTGTAATTCAATTATATATGATGCAGTTCATTCAATCGAACAAACGGATAATTTTTCTCAATATGAAGATGAAATCATTTCCAGCGTCATAGATAAAATTAAGGATTATATATATATAATAAAGCCAACAGATACAGTGTTTATTGCTTTTGATGGTGTTGCACCTCTTGCTAAGATGGAACAACAACGTACGAGAAGGCATAAAACTCTTTTTCTTTCTAACTTATCGTTTGATGAATCTACACCAAAACATAAAAATAAATGGAACACATCGGCAATAACGCCTGGAACTGAATTTATGGAAAAATTATCAAAAAAAATAAATTATGAATTTACTTTAAAAGAAAAACAATTGGGTGTAAAAAAAATTATTGCGTCTACATCTCAAGAACCAGGCGAAGGGGAACACAAATTATTTGATTATCTAAGAAAGAATGACTTGACACATGACAATATAGCACTCTATGGATTGGATTCTGATTTAATTATGTTGTCTATTTTTCATATGAACTATTGCAATAATATTTACAATTTCAGAGAAGCACCTGAATTCATTCGTAATTCATTACCAGTATCGGTGAAAAGTAATGATGCAAATGAACCGTATTTTTTAGATATTGAGCATCTTTGTAAAAATATATTAGCTGAAATGCGTTGTGTAGATAACGATATGTATAGGGTTTATGATTATGTATTTTTGTGTTTCTTCTTAGGTAATGATTTTTTACCTCATTTTCCGAGTATGAATATTCGAACACATGGCATAAGCACCTTACTAGATATTTATACGAAAAAAATAGGGAATATTCCTAATAACTTTTTAATCAACAAAGAAAATCATCATATTATATGGAAGAATGTAAGGAAAATTATAAAAGAAGTTGCTGATAGTGAGGAAAAATATTTATTACAAGAATATGAATTAAGGCGTAAATATGATAGATTTAAATTTCAACAAACTACAGAAAAGGAAAAAGAAACAATGTTTCAAAATGTACCTATAATCTATAGAAACCAGGAATCATATATTTGCCCAGAAGCAAATTTTTGGGAATCTCGATATTACAAATCATTGTTTAAATCTCAACCTACAAATAAATTTATGAAAGATTTATGTAGTAATTATCTCGAAGGTTTGGAATGGGTATTTAAATATTATTCAAAAGGATGCTATGATTGGCAATGGAAATATAATTATCATTACCCACCTTTATTTAAAGATTTACTTCAACATATTCCGCATTTTGAGACTGAGTTTGTAAAAAAGAAGCCAGAACAATCATTATTGCCAATTACACAATTATCTTACGTTTTACCTATCACTAATCATCATTTAATGCCGAAAAAAGTTCAAGAATTCTTAAGTAAATTTTATTCACATAATTATGTAAAAGATTATCAATTTGAATGGGCGTTTTGTAGATATTTTTGGGAATCACATCCTGTCTTACCTGAAATTAGTAATAGTGATATAAAACGTTGGGAAATATATTACCGTGAAAATTTTTGTTAGCTATAGAATTGAATTGTCCAATTCTGGAATACAATTTTGATCGTATTTTATAAAGCAATTCACATAATTGCAAATAATTTGTTTATGTATTTCCGGATTAATTTCTTTATTATAATTTCGTAGTCGTAATGTATATGACATATGAACATGGAAACCGTTTATTTTACAAATAATTATATTAAGAAATAATCCACTATAACCTGTTACATAATATTCTAATAAAATAGGTCCAGAAATCTCAATCATTGACTGCATTACTTGTAACAAACGAAATTTAATATCTAAATATTGATTCTTTTTATCTTTTTTTGTAGCACTCACGCATTTTGTCGATAATGTTTCCAGATCATATGACGTAAACGGTATTATATGATCTATATAAGAATTTTTGTTTTGTAAAAAAATATATTTTAATAAATAATGACATATACAATCGGCTAATCTTCGTATCGGTGAAGTAAAATGGCAATATTCAGGCATGCCTACTAAATCGTGCGATTTTACCTTTGATAAATAATCGGCGGAGATACCATTTGTTATAATTTGCTGTATCATTTTTTCGCCAGTAATATTTTCATCACTCGCATTCAACCATTCTTTTGCTTCACATGTTCTAAAAATACCTGCGTTTAACGTATTCTTTAAATATTCTCCAACAAAAGAGTTTGCAAATATTGCAAATTCAGCAATCATCTGTTTCATTCGTTTTTCATTATAAGAATCTTGATACAAATATATTTGCCCGTTATCAAATTTTGTATATGCGGTTGTTAGTTCGTTTAATTTTACACCTTTAGTATTTTTTGCACGTATTTCTTGCAATGCTTGACTAATTTTTAAACCAATTTTAAAGGCATATACATCAATTTCATTGGAAGCATCTTTGTAAGAATATGCATTATTTGACTTCACGAATATCTTAGTAAAATGCAGTTTAATATCACCTATTGGTGAATAATTATATGTATCTATTTGCGTGATTACAGAAATAGATTTCTTAATTTCATTATTACCTTTTAAACTGGATAATTTTAAAATTTCATCTGGAATCATATGAATCGGTTTTCGATTAGAAGGATATTTTGTAGTTGTACGTTCTACTATATTATTCCATAAATCAGTATGTAAAGCGATATATTCTGTTGGATCCGCAATATGAATGGCTAAAAACAATTCTTCATTCTTGGTATATATACTGAACGCATCGTCTGCGTCTTCACAACCTTCGGGATCAATACTATATACTTGATACTCGGTCATATCTAATCTATCTTCCATGCTAATTGAATAGGTATGATTATCTACTATATTTGTAGTAAAACATGCATCTTCGTAACTATTTCTTTTTTTTCCGTATATTGGTTCTATAATATTTGTGTAATTATTTTCAAATACAGTATTATACATATATTTTTATTTATAGGTTATTTTTATACCCTTTCATGAAACTTCTGGAGTCTTATTTTAAATCTTCAATAGTGTAAAAATTGATTCATAACGGATAGGAAATAAAAATTAAATCATGGATACAGTAATGTCAAAACTACAAGATTTTTATAAACTTTCTGGATTAAGTCGCATTTTAGATATTGCATTAGCCGTATCCTATATATACGTTGCTTGGATAGTTGTGCACTACTTATCTTCTCATCTTTATGTAAAATGGTGTGTACCACCAACAGTAATGGGTTTTGTCATGGCTCCATTTCTTGTTCCCTCTCCACATTGTACTGCATTAAGATGGGTAATTACAACAGGTGGACAGCAAATAATTACAATGTGGACGGTAATTGGTACATGGCTATTTAATTTAGCAATCAATTATACTATAAAAACAAAAAATGATTAATTTAAAAATAATTTAAATAAAATTTCATAAATATATTAGGCTTCTTTAGCTCAGTTGGTTAGAGCATTCGCTTAGTAAGCGAAAGGTCGAGAGTTCGAATCTCTTAAGAAGCTGAAAAAAAAATAAATGGTAATTGCATTTGCTTCCTTAGCTCAGTTGGTTAGAGCGTTCGCTTTGTAAGCGAAAGGCCAAGAGTTCGACTCTCTTAGGAAGCTTTTTTATAATATTTTTTTGTCAATATTATAAAAATTGATACTTCTAATAATATTAATAAATACAGTAGTTCAAAAAATTATGTCTAAACCACCTGAGAAATCATGGGGATATATTCCTAATTTAGAAGACGAAAAAGACTCCGTAATACAATTTGAATTGTTGAATTTGCGAGCAATAATAAGCAATATAAATAACAAACCTCTTGCAGAATCACCTGTATACCAACATGTAATCATCCCTTATTTGCAAAAATTAATAGATAAATTGGAAACATTAGAAGACAAAATTAATCGAGAATTAGATATAGATGGATACAAAACCATTGAAGATATAATTTATGAATAAATTTGATTGATTATAGCATTTTTTGTCAATATTATAAAACGTAGTTATACCAAGTTTCATCATTATTTTGAATTACATTTTTATTATTTCCTCTATAAAACGTAATCCATGAATCACAATTACCAGTTCCGCAAATTACATATTTGCATCTTGACATTATAATTGTAATAGCTAAGTACTTTTTTGAAAACTCATAATTTTGAGAACTCATTTTTATATCAACAGTATCATCACATTTTTTCATGTGTCTTATTTCATCTTTAAAATAAATAGAGTTATTTGGGAATTTGTTTGTCATAAATTCTAAAAATTCAGTTTCATCACTTTGAATCAAAAATACTGTTTTTGAATTTTTCTTTTCTATTTGATAGGCATAGTTTAAATATTCATCATAACTACATTTTTTTGTTTCTCTATTTTTATCATTTCCTCTATAAAATAATACACAGATGTTTTCATAAAATAAATTATATTTTTTTTCTATATTATTGATGATTTCATTTATTTCAAGTGATGGAGAAAAATATTTTTTGATTAATGGTGTTATATGTTTATAATCCAATTCAGAAAATTTTTTATATTGCCATGTATGGCGATAATCTATAGGATATATTATATTAACATCCGTTATATTATTAAAATTTTCAAAATAATCAAATGTAATATCTTTATTTTTATGATTTTTATACCAAGTAAATATCTCGAAACCATCTATATCATCAGGTAATTTTTCATTTTTATTAATAAAACGTACAATATCATGAAGTTTTACAGAACAACAAGAAAAAAAGCCAGCATTATGTTTTACAGAAATCATAATATATATATCTAAATATAATATAAATATGAAAGATTGTTGTACACATAACAAAACAGCCAAAAAGTGTATTCGAAAATCAGATAAAAAAGAGTTTTCTTTGCCTAGACGGTTTACTAGAAAAAGGTGTCAAAAAGGAGTTCAAGGGTTTACCATGAAAAGTTCTTGTGCTCCATATAACGATTGTTTAGATGGTGGAAAAGCCGAAAAACAGTTTTTATATAATCCAGATGACCCTAAAAAGAGTTTTGATGTTTATATAGATAAAGACCCAAGCGATACTATTCCTATTAAATATACAACAATTGATGACGTTAAAACAACAATTAAAACTTTAGAAAAACTTTATAAGCAAAATAAATATTCACATAAAAGAATTTGGCAAGTAGGTATGATAATGAAAGTACGCCTTGAAGCCATGTTGAAACATAAAAATAAGTTGTATCCAAATGCAAAAAATGTAAAAAAGCGATTTAATTTAGCAAATAAGTATTTTTTATTTTTACGAAGTCGAACAAAAGAAAAGGATGAAAAGAAACGTAAACAAATGAAATTTAATAATTAAATATATTTATAATATATATGTCTGACCAAAAAAAAATAGATAATTTGATAGCAAATGCAAGGAAAGGAAAACTAGATGAGGTTAAAAAGTTGTTAGAAGAAGGAGTAAATATAAATAGTAAAGAATCAATGGGGTATAGTAGAACCGCTTTACACGTTGCTACAGAATATGGGGAAATAGATATGATGAAGTATCTTATTGATAATGAAGCTGATTTAACGGTTACTAATGCAGGAAGTTATAATCCACTTATGTCTGTTGTTCAAAAAATGGATATGGATGATGGTGAATTGTATCGTTTATCTAAAACTAAAAAACGTTATATAAATCAAGACGAAAATGGAAAATATATAACAGGTTATTGGGCCGACGAAGATAGACCAGATAAATTAAAAGAACAACAAGATGAAATAATTAGAATTAATGAACTTCAGGAAAAACGTATTGAAGTAATTAAATTTCTTCTTGAAAAAGCAAAAGAAAAGAATATTTTGAATGATATACTCACACAAGGAAATATGCACCGTTTTAATGCCCTTCAACTATCATACAGAGGACGATATGAAATTATACAAATCCTTCTAGATAATGGAGCAGACCCTAAAGATATTCTACATGAAACGTATTTTGCAGAGAAAGTTGATGAAAATATACTTAAATTATTAATGGAATATGCTATAAAAGAACCAAATTATGAACCTGAAGAGGATGCACATCAACGTGTTAAAGATATGTTTGCTTATTATAAACAACAAAAAGAAGAGAAGGATGAAATGATTGATGATGTCGCTGAGAAGAATAAAGTCCCCGAAGACGTTGCTGAGCAAATGAAATCATTTATTGATGGAAGTGGAAAACGTAAATCAAAAAAAATAAAGAAAGCAAAGAAAATTGTAAAAAAACATAAGACAAGAAAAAACAAGAAATCTAAGAAGTAAACAAAAAAATAATTTAATTAACTATAATAAAGTTAATTAATTTTAATATTATAATGTGTATAAAGTTATTCTTTGTTGTTTTTCTTTTTTTAGAATTTACTAATGCACTTCGTATACCAATATCAAATTCTTATTCAAAGAAAAAACCATTAAAAGTAAAAGTTTTTGATAAAGATTTGGTAGTTTGGTGGGATAATAATAAATGGTCAGCAACAAATGATGCTTGCTTACATCGTCAGGGTTCTTTATCAAAGGGTGTTATTACAAAAGATGGAAATATCAAATGTGGTTACCATGGATGGGAATACAATAATTGTGGTACTTGCACATATTTTCCATCTACCAATAAAAAATTTAATTTGAATAATGGTTGCTATGAAATTGAAGAACAAGATAATGTTTTATGGTTTGTTGATAAAACTTGTCATAATAATCAAGAAATTTTTGAGAATACCTTTAAAAATTATATTTTTACAAAATGGACCTATGAAAAACTTAAGGGTTCGCATGAGTTGTATTTGGAAAATATAATGGACCTTTTGCATTTTAACCATGTTCATCATAATACTCCACCACCAGTAAGTCGATATAAAGAAATGGATGTTATTAAAAAAAACGAATCGATTGTTCATTGGTTTAATGAGAGTGGATTTAGTGTAGAGGTTATTGGTAATAATCCTTCTAGTTATGTATTTATTGCCCCTTATTCGTTATTGTTTACACTTGGTGATAATGTAAATATATGTAGTTTCATTTATCCAATAGATGAGAATCATTGTACGTTTTATACAAGTCTTTTGTTACATAAACAAGATAGTGAATTAAAAAACAAATTAATAAAAAATTCTTATAATTTTGTAAAACCTCTTGTAGATTTTTATGGAAATGGAATATTTGCTCAAGATAAAGAACAGATTATTGAACAGCATAACAATATACAAAAACATGGAAAAAAGTATATATCGCCTTATGTATCTGACAAACCCATTATGTTATATAATGATTGGATGAGAAAGTATTATAATGGTTCTAATGTTTTTAATTTTGAATTTAAACCTTGATAATATATCAGTTTACTAGATAAAATCATTATTCATTTTATCTATTTAAAAGTATGTGTCCAAGATATCTATATATGAAAAAAGTAGGGTTTTGCTTTTTAATTTATGATATTATGAATCAAGAAGAACTATGGAATGAATGGTTTAAAAATGCAGATAAAGAAAAATATGAAATATATATTCATTACAAGGATAATAAGGAATTAAAGTACTTTGAAGAATATAAGTTAACTAATTGTATACCTACGCAATATAGAAAAGTAAGTATTGTTCATGCTCATAATGTATTGTTTAAAAAAGCTTATGAGGATGGATGTTATAAAATAGTATCATTGTCACAAGCATGTATACCATTAAAGTCTTTTGATTATGTTTATGATTTTTTGACAAAAGATGATTTAAGTTATTTTAATATGACCGTTAACAGTAGAGGTGTTCATCCAAGATGCGAACATGCTTATCAATTTATACCAAAAGAAAAAATTAGGAAAACTAGTAATTGGTTTATTTTAAATAGAAATGTAGCAGAAAAAATTATAGAAACGCCAAAAGAAGAAATTAATAAAGTATGGCAACCTATTTCATTTCCAGAAGAACATTACTTTATAAGTACAATATTTTTACATAATCTAGAATCCCAAATAAAAACTACTCCTAACCTTGCTTCTGGTGCTACAACTTTTACAAACTGGCACGATATGAGAGAATATCCATATGTAAATGATAGGTATCTTAAAAATTATGCCGATGTTTCTTCTGAAGAGTTATTATATTTGCTTTCTCAACCATGTTTATTTGGTCGTAAATTTAATTTAAAATGTACAGTTGATGGTAAATCGGATTTTTTCTTATTTGATTTTTTGAAAAATCATATTTAAATAATTTAGTAAAAATGAATTCGTATTTTCTTCCTATTTTTTTTATTCTAGGGCTTAATTATTCTGATATGGACGATAATTCATTAGAATATAAAAAAATAAGTATTTTGCGTTCTAAAAAAATATACGAATTGAATAAAATGATTGAAGTTTTGCGAAATCATATTGAAGATTTGAATGAAAAGTTGGAAAAATTTATATCTGGTGAATTTTCGAATAATCAAACAAATTTAGATGAATGTTATCGTTATCAACAAATTATTCAGAAACTAGAAACGAAGTGTAAAAATCTTGAGATTGATTTCTACTGCTCTGAATATAAAGTAAAAGCGTTAGAACAGGTAATAGAAGACCCAACAACAAAAGTAAAATCAGATCTCATGTGTATAATTTGTGAAGAAAATAAACGAAATATCTTATTTTCACCATGTAATCACGTTGTTGCGTGCGAAGAATGTTATCAAAAAGATACAAGTGGTGTATGTTATGTATGTCGTGAAAAGGTAAGAAAATGTGAATATGCATATTTGGTTTAGTATTTATTTATATTTTTTAATATTTTATAATTATGTATTGTATAGAATAATTATGAAATTAGATTGTGTTCTAACTGCTGTAAATGAAAATAAAATGTATTTAGATTTATTGCCATTCTTTATAAAATTTTGGAATAAGTTATATCCAGAAGTAGATGTTAAAATAATATTGATTGCAAATAGTATACCGGAAGAATATTTATCTTATAAAGATAATATTATATTGTTTGAACCTATTGAAACAATATCTACTGCATTTACTTCTCAATTTATTAGGTTATTATATCCATCATTGTTAGATTATAAAAATGGATTATTAATAACTGACATTGACGATTGGCCTATGAATAGACATTTTTTTACAAAAAATATAGAAGAATTCTCTGATGATAAATGGATTAATATGAGAAACTGGACCGGTGGAAACCAAATTTCAATGTGTTGGCAAGTAACTACTCCAAAAATTTGGAAAGAAGTATTTCAAGTTCATTCATTAGAAGATATAAAAGAAATTTTATTAAATGTAAGTAATAAGGTAAGTTATGTTGATGGGCCTGGTAAAAGAGGTTGGTATACTGATCAAATATATTTACATGAAAAAGTAATGAATTGGGATAAAAAAACAAAAAATTATGTATTTTTACATGATAGTAATACTAAATTTTGCAGATTAAATAGGGATCATTTTAGAATAAATAATCCTGTAACTTGCAATAAAATAACAAATGGTGTATTTTCTGATTATCATTGTTTACGTCCAAATAGTAAACATTTTGAAACCAATAACAAAATTTTCGATTTGCTTTGATAAATTATAATATTAATATGTATATGCAAAAAATAGCAATATTTGGATCTTACCCATTTCATCTGGAATGTGTAGGATTTTTATTGGAAACTTTCAAGGATAGCATAATTGATATTTATTTAAAAAAAACTATAGATAAATATAATTATGTGGATTATTATTCAACTTTGTATAATTTCAATATAATTTATAATAATTTTTCTAGCAAATTGATTAATAATTATAATATAGTATTTAAATTAACGTCAAATGACCCATGCTTAGAAGATAAAAGGGTGATATCTATATTACATTTAGCTGAAAAAAAGACTATTTGTAAATCTGATAAATATATAAGTTTAACACCTTATATTTCTGGTACTAAAATCTTTTATATATTTCCTATTTATGAACCTTATAAAGAAATAAAAATAAATTATGCTAATATTGTTACTATGATTGGCCATTATTTGAATAAATACTTTGATATAGATACAATTAATTTTATTAAACAAAATTCGAATTACAAGTTTCAATTTATAATAAATGGTGATAATGATTACTCACGTTTGAATGGTCTAACTAATGTATCACTACATCGTAATATTAGTATGACCGATATGGCAAAACTAATTAGTATTTCAAAGTATATATTATCAAAAAAATATATACATCGGGATCGTTTTTCGGGTCAATTAGGATTAGCTATGTCTTTTGAAAAACCTTTAATAGTTGATTTAAAAACAAGAATAGATTATAATTTAACTGGAATTACTTTTGAAAATCAATATACAGATATTGGTAAATTGGATGATATATCAAATGAGACCTATAATAATTTAAAAAAAGAATTATCGGTAAAAAAACATATTATTATAAACAATAATGCTTTACTTTTAAAGAAGTTATTTTGACATTAATTATATAATTAATCTTTATTATTTGTGAATATATTTAGATGTGCATATAATATCGTGGTAGCATAACAATCAACCATATCTTCTTTTATGATTATTTTCTAATTTGTTAAATGCATACATATAACATGCATCGCGTAAACTTATATTATTGCGAACAGATAAACTATACATCTTTTTAAACGTATCTTCTATTTTTTCGTCAAATTTATTGCGTATGTGCTTTTCATCCCAATATTCATCTCTTTTATTTTGTAGCCACTCGTAATAAGATACTAGAACACCACCTGAATTAGCCAATATATCTGGAATAATAGGTATATTTTTTTGTTCTAAAATTTCTTCTGCATCAAAATCAATAGGTCCATTTGCTGCCTCAACAATTAAATCACAATTGATTGAATTTACATTCTCTTTTGTTATTTGTAATTCTAATGCACTAGGAATTAATATATTGCATTTTAATTGAAAAAAATCCTCTTTAGATATAGATTTCCCATGTTGATAGTTTTTAATTGAACCATTTTCAGCAACATAGTCCTTTAAATTAAAAGTATTGAAACCTTCTTCAGAATAAATGTATCCGCTATGATCTCCCACTGCTATAAGATTCATTCCATAAGAATTTAATAGTTCACACGTATAGTAACCGACATTACCAAATCCTTGAATAATATAATTTTTTCCTTTTAAATTATATTCTTTTTTTTCTGCCCATTGTTTAATTGTTAATCCAACACCTCTACCTGTTGCTTCTTGCCTTACATAACTTCCACCAAAATCTATAGACTTTCCGGTAAACACACTTTTCATGTTACTTGTTAAATTAAAATTACCACTAATATTGTTATATTCGTCGGTCATCCAATCCATAATAGTAGAGTTTGTATTTACGTCAGGTGCTGGTATATCTTTATTTGTACCTATATAAGGATAAAGAGCTTTGGTAAAGTTTCGAGATATTTTTTCAATATCTGTTTTACTATATTTATTAACATCAATAGTAATTCCTCCTTTTGCTCCCCCAAATGGAATATCTTGAATACAACATTTATATGTCATCCATTGAGCTAATGCATTTGCTTCGTTAATATTTACAGTTGGATGGTATCGTAAACCACCTTTAAAAGGACCAAGATAATTATTATGTTGAACACGATATCCAGAGAATATTTCTATTTTATCATTTAATAATACAGGAAAGTTGATTTCAATCTTGTTCATGGGATTTTTTAAAACTTTTAATAAATTTTCATTAACATTCGTTTTTGTGATTGCTCGCTGTATTTGTTTTTCTATAATAGATAACATATATTATAGAAAAATTATTATTTTAAATAACTTATTATAAGATGTATTATATTTTAAAAATAGTACTATGAAATCCAGGTGGTATTCTAGCAGGAATATCGATTGATTCTATTTTTTTGTCTTTTACGTCGATTAAACTTATAGTATGTTGACCATTATCGTCTAAAAATCCTAGTAAATATTCTTTATTGCGTATCACTACAGTTTGTAATTCTGCAGTACCAAATACATTTTCAGGGAACAAAAATATGTTGGGTTTATTTTCTGAGAAGTTTCTAGTATCTATTCTTAAGACACCTTTAATATAAGCTTCCCTAGCATCAAATATACATGCGTATAATATATTAGGGTCTATTTTAGAAGTTTGAGGAAAGTCAATAAAGTAAGGATAATCTACGTTTTTTATATATTCAATGTATCGATTATATTTAATCTCTGTTTGTTTTGTATATTTATTGATGCGTATTTCTCTTAACATACTGTTTTCTTTTTGTTGATGATTATTTTCGTCAAATTTCATTATATTTTTTAAATTTAAGTTTTTGTTCAAACAAGCATAAATTACATATTCATGCTCAGTTTCATATGCTCTAGAAAAATGAAATACATAGAAATTTTCGTCAAAATAATACCAGTCCGGTTTATTAAGTTTATCAATATCAAATATTCCAAACCGCGTTATCCCATCCCTATCGAAGAAAAGGGGCTGTTCGAATTTAAAAAGTTTCATATGGTCAAATTTCATAGGCATATCAGGTACAATTACTTTATTTTCGGTTGTTGCAATACTATGTGTAATACCATTATTGATTAAACTAACGTTCTTTTGACGCAATAATTCCATTTTGTCATTAAATATATTAAATATAAACAAACCTTTTACCCAGTCGTAATTATTATAAGTAAACATATAATTTAAATTTCTCTTTTCGTCTTTTATTGGATGGGCTGTTAAACTACTCATATTGGGTAATTCTAAATAAGATTTGGTTGATACATTGAAAGGTTCTTTATTAATAGTTAATTCATACGGCATATCTCCTTCATAAAGAGCAAACAATGTATTATTTGTTTTAAATAATGCTGTATTAGCTGTACCTTTTGCTAATGGTATCATTTTTAAAACAGTCTTTATAGTATAAATTGCAAAATTAAATAAACCATTTGAGTCATAAAAATTTCCAATATTCATAAATATTTTTCGATTCATTTTATTTTCAAAGTTAAATTTTTTTGTCTCAATCCATTTGTTTTGATATATGATTGATGTTTTATTAAAGTATATTGCATGAATCATACCATCACCGTCTAACCATGTGTAAGATTCTTCGTTAGATAGATATTTTGGATTTGAACCTACTTGTGCATATACATTATTTTCTAGCGATTTAAATAACTTTTTATTGTGTTTAATTGTAATTGTCTTTTCTTCTTGCACTGGTTTAAATCTTCTTTCAAGAAAAAATTTGTTGTATGTTTTTTGCTTAAATTGTTTGAAAAAGTCTAATTTAAATGTATTAACTCCAGTTAATAATATCAGAAAAAAATATATGTACATATGAAATTTGTTTATATATAATAGAAGTATCATTTTAAATATTTTTATTACTTGTTATATGTATTTAAGATAAGAGAGAGATTAGTTGTTGTAAAGAGAGATAAGTTGAGAGTCGG
>CESN01105702.1_pt1 | contig 65216 bp, 51 predicted proteins | sample 531181 | NCBI WGS metagenome assembly CESN01 (sample SAMEA2621990, study PRJEB7988) | marine metagenome | isolation source: saline water (ENVO:00002010), including
TAGGGATAGTGACGGACGGCAAATTATTGCAATTAAAAAATGCTGCCCCACCAATAGTCGTGACGTTATTACCTATAGTCAATGAGACCAAGCGATCGCAATCTCGGAATGCATTAGTACCAATACTCGTAACGCTATCACCTATAGTCATGGACTGCAATGCACGGCAAGTATGAAATAAATTATTACTTATACTCGTCACGCTATCAGGGATAGTCACATTCAGCAATGCAGTGCAACTTTTAAATGCACTACTACCAATACTCGTGACGCTATTACTTATAGTCACGGACTGCAATGCACTGCAACCATTAAATGCATCATTACCAATACTTCCGACATCGTTGCTTATTATTATACTCTTAATATCATTTTTTGCAATGGAACTACTATAAGATGATGAATTTAAATTACCAACAATAGGTATAGAAATAACATTACCGTTAGTGTGTGTAAAAATAGTATTAGATATAGGTGGTAGCACTGTTCCGGGTACATATGTTTCGCTATCAAATATCATTGTAAAGGTTCCTTTAAAATTTTGTCTAGAACCTAAAGATACACTTAATAAAGATGCTGTAGTGGAGGACATTACAACAAAATCCAATGAATTGCAATCTTTAAATGCCTCATTACCAATACTCGTTACGCTATCAGGTATAATAACGGACTGCAATGCAGTGCAACCAGAAAATGCATCATCATTAATACTTGTAACATTTGCCCCTATAGTTATATTTTCAATATTATTTTTTGAAATGATGCTACTATAAGAAGAAAAACTCAATTCACCACTAACATCCACAGTAAGATAATAATTCGAAGTGTGTTTCAAAATAGTAAAATCATATGTAGGTTCACTATAAGGTTCCGGTTCCGGCTCAGGCTCTGGTTCAATAATTTCAATTTCATCAAGTGTACCATTAACAAATAGAAGAGCATATAATATAACAAAGGCACCTGTAGTTGAACCTACCTCTATAACGGTTCCATTATGGACATCAAAGTTTACTTTTGTTTGAAAATCAGGAACAAATTGTCTATAGTATGCTGTACTTATAGTTGTTCCGTTTCTTTTTACAAATACATTTTTATTATATGTTGAACTTTGTGTCGTACCTGTCTGTGTTAAAATACCATTACCATAGATTAATGTGCAAATACCTGATTTTTTAAATGTCATTTGAAGATTACCGCCTTCAGCACCATTAATATCATTATAAAAATTAATTGAATTTGGATATTGTGTATAAATTAATGAATTCCCCAAATTATAGTAATACGCAGGGCCGTATAGTGGATCTTGTAATGTTATGTTGGATTGTGGATTATTAAAACTAGTTCCAACTGAATAACTCGTTCTTGTATTTAAATAATTAAAATTACCTTCAAATTCTGCTAAATTATAATATTTATTATTGAAATAGCTAAGATAATATCCCGCTACATTATTCGGTTGTTTAATATCATATTGTAAAGTATTTTGTGAAAACTCAATAGTAATATCTGCTGGGTCAAGTGTAGTATAAGTAGAAATTATGGTAGGTCGAATAACCGGTTCCGGTTCAGGTTCCGGTTCCGGTTCAGGTTCAGGTTCAGGTTCAGAAAGATCATTTTGTATAATTGTTACTCTTACCTTACCACCAATCGTTTTATTTTCACCAAAACTTAATCCTAAATTAGTTGCTGTTGTATGACTCATATATACCGTTGTTAAACCAGATAGGAAAAATGCATTTGTTCCAATAACACTTACATTGCTTGGTATAATTATAGAAGTAATATTTTTACAAAAAGAAAATGCTTCAGTTCCAATTGTAGTTACGCTATCAGGTATAATTATTGATAGCAAATTGCCACAACCTTTAAATGCGTATTCACTAATTGTAGTTATATTATTACTTAATATTATCGACTCTAAATTACTAGAATTTTCAAATACATTAGTACCAATGCTAGTAACACTATTTGGTATTGTAATATTCAGTAAACTATTACAAATGGAAAATGCATAATTTCCTATACTGGTCAAATTATTTGAAAAATTAACATTTGTAATTTGAGTTCTGTAAAAAGCATAATTTCCTATGGTTTCTATATCTTGACCTAATGTTACAGTACCACCTAATCCCGTCATATCTTTAAATGTATTGTCATTTATCGTTACAACACCTTGAGCTAAGTTAATATTTTCTATCATAATTGATTCTGAATTTATTAAAGAAAGACCTGTTGTTCCTATATTTGAAAAATCAGTAATAACGTCACTAGATGAAATATTTGTTCCAATATTGAATTTAAATCTGAAATTTCTAAGAATAATAGGAAGAGAATCACTATTTGTAGTTTCAAATGTACTATCACTACTAGTAAATGTTTGTAAGGTAGTAGTATCAATTTCTAATTCGAGTATTGATAACTGTCTTGATGTATAAAACTGAACTGACGTATTTTGCAGAATTGCATGAGAACCTACATTATAGTTTGGAGAGGTTGTGCCATAAATAATATTATCAGTATTATTGTTGTATTGTTGTAATGCAGAAAAAGTGTATTGTACATTATTAATTTTAAAATACCAATTTGACTCGAATTCTGCTGCAATCTTAGAATTAGTATCAAGGTCACTTTCTGTTAATGTTGTTTTATTTAACATTAATTCTTTTAATCCATTCGCATTAAAACCTATTTGTATTCCTTGATAAACAACAATCTCTATATCTATGTGTCCTACACTAAAATATGGCTGTAAATTTTCATTTTCATATGGCGCTTGAGTAATAAATAATGTTCTACCTTCGTCATTCATCATAAGTGATTTAACAATGTTAGTACCATTATTCAAAGGAATCGTATAGTCTGGTGTTTGTGAAGTATTTGTTGTTGTCAATTTCCAACTATCCCTAAGATGCTCTGCAACTTGCAAACTATTATTTGTGTCAAATTCTGAATTTCTATTATCACGCAGTAAATCTCTAACTTGATTAGCATCGAGTATAATATTTGACACATCTCCCATAGAATATGGGACTTCATCGCGAATCATACGATAATTATCATTATCTACTGCATTATATATTTCATATGTTTTGATTTGATTCATAATAGACCCATCAACCAAATTGTAATTTTGCAATTCTATAGAAATATTTGGTGATTGATTTGAATAAAGAAGACCATATTTATCTGAGGAAGAAGATACAAATTCTTTAATTAATATACTAGAATTTTCTTCACTAGGAATTTCTGGTTCAGATTCAGGTTCAGGTTCAGGTTCAGGTTCAGGTTCAGGTTCTGGTTCTGGTTCTGGTTCAGGCATAGTGGTAATATCGGCAATTGTCACGCCTGTATTTGCCCCGAGTGTTGCTCCATAAAAAGATTGTCCGGTACCAAAAGATAAACCTAATGTAGTTGCTGTTGTAGAAGACATATAAACTGTATTCAATGTATTACAATATCCAAATGCATTATTACCAATACTTGTTACGTTATCAGGTATAACCACAGTCTTTAATCCAATGCAAATATAAAATGCATCTTCATCAATACTCGTGATGCCATTACCTATTGTAATTGACTGCAATGCACCGCAACCTGCAAATGCACTACCTATAGTCGTCACACTATCAGGTATATTTACAGTATGCAATCTGTTGCAACCTACAAATGCACGATTACTAATACTCGTGACACTATTTCCTATACTCACAGATAGTAATTCGACGCAATTTTGAAATGCCTCATAACCAATACTCGTGACGCCATCACCTATAGTCACATACTGCAATGAACTGCAAGAATGAAATGCAGTGTCAGCAATACTATACCTGACGTTATCAGGTATATTCACGGACTGCAATGCACTGCAACCATAAAATGTCGCAGTGCCAATACTCGTGACGCTATCACCTATAGTCACGGACTGCAATGCACTACAATACCGAAATGCAGCATAATTAATATCTGTGACGCTATCAGATATAGTCACAGACTGCAATGCACTGCAATCTTCAAACGCAAGAGATTGAATTTTGTCAACATTATCACCTATGCTGACATTTTTAATATCACTTTTTGCAATGGAACTACTATAAGATAATGAAGTTAAATTACCAGTAATATTTATAGAAATACTATTACCGGTAATGCTCGTAAAAATAGTATGACCAGGGTCAGGCTCAGGTTCCGGTTCAGGTTCCGGTTCAGGAATATTGGTAATATCGGTAATTGTCACACCTGATTTACCACCAAATACTTTATTAGTGCCAAAAGAGACACCTAAAGTAGACGATGTAGATGAATACATATAAACATTAGTTAAACCCGAATTGTAAAATGAATATGGACCTATGATACTTACAGTATTTGGTATATTTACTCTTGTTACTAAAGGTGTATTCATAAAAGCCTGGTCCTCAATTTCTGTTAGTCTTTCACCAAATGTTACTGAAGTCAAATTAGTACAATTTTTAAATGAATCCCAACCAATATGTGTTAAGCTATTTGGTAAATCTATTGATTGTAATCGAATGCAGTCTTTAAACGTACCATAGATAAGGCTTGTAACGGAATTAGGTATAGTTATAGACTTCAAATTATAGCAATCCGAAAAAACATGATTTCCTAGTGTTGTAATGTTTGTTCCTATACGTACGTGTATAATGTCCGTTTTGGATATTTTATTTATATAATCTTGTGAAAGTAGGTTTCCACTAGTACTAATATCATGAAGAGTACCATCAGTATGTGTAAAAAGTGTTAGTTTAGGGTTATTTAATGGCAAAACTGTTGGTAATAATGAAGTAAAATTAAGAACAGTTATTGCAGTATCTATTAATTCTGGAATACTTTGATTATTGCCATAAGTAACGTTCAAATTCCTTGAAGGAACAACATTTATAAAAAGAGTATCTAATGATGTTCCCACAAATGTATCATTACCAATACTAAGTAAACTATCGGTAATAGTAACATATTGTAAACTACTACAATTATAAAATGCTTTATTACCGAATGTATTGACATTATCTGGGATAATAACTGATGATAAATTAATGCAGCCATTAAATGCATCTTCGCCAATGCTGGTTACATTTGTTCCCACAATTACACTAGCAATATTCTCTTTAGGTATGGTGCTTACATAATTGTTAGACTCTAATACGCCAGTAATATTCATAGATATTACTGTTCCATAGGTAAATTTGAAAAATGTTAAAGTACTGTCTGTACTTGTTACATAGAAACTATCATATTGAGGTTCTGCTGCAATATTGGTTACTGTTACAGTTTTTCCACCAATAGATTGGTTTGAACCAAATGTAAAGGAAATATTTAAATCTGTTGAGATTACGTCATTCATGTAAATAGTATCTATGGATGATTGATTAAAGGCAGAATCACTTATAGTTGTGATATTTGGTATATAGATAGAGTCAAGCAATGTACAATTTTCAAATGCATAGTTATAAATACTTGTAACACTAGGGATAGAAATATTTTGTAATGATGTACAATTTTTGAATGCACTATATTCAATAATGTCAAGACGAGGAAAAGATACAGTTTGAAGTGATGTACAATTTTCGAAGGCATTATTGTAAACAGTATTAAGATTATTCAAAGTTATAGTTTGAAGTGATGTGCAACCAAAGAAAGCATTATCGTCAATAAATGCAGCAGCTTCAGAACTAACCTTTGTCAAAGCAATGCAAGAATTAAAGGCTTGACTACCAATACGTGTGATACCATCACCAAGAAATACCTCTTTAATATATTCTTTTGCTATAACATTTACATAATCATCTGACTTGACTTGACCTGCACGGTTAGTATAACGTTTTGAATAAGTATTCCCATTAATATCCGTTAAAATAATTTCTTGAGATGGTTCAACAATAATCGTTACGTATGTGCTGCCTACAACAGCATTTCCAGTATAATTAGTACTATTAAGGATAAAATGATTTCTTATTAAATCAGCGGTAGTATCATCTATAAATCCCGAAGTTGTTATATCTAAATAATTAAATAGAGAAGATGAAAAAGTAATTGTTAGTGTGGGTTGAAACACTTGAACCCCAATAGTTCTAATACTGCTAGGTATATAAATGGACTGCAATGCATAGCACTGATAAAATGCATTATTATAAATACTCGTGACGCTATCACCTATAGTCACGGACTGCAATGCGCTGCACTCTCGAAATGCAGAATCACCAATCCTCGTCGCGCTATTACCTATAGTCACGGACTGCAATCCAGTGCAACCATGAAATGTACTATTGCCAAAATTCGTGACGCTATCAGGTATAGTCACGGACTGCAATGAGGTGCAAGAATAAAATGCATAATCAAGAATAATCGTGACACTATCACCTATAGTCACGGACTGCAATGCGCTGCAATCTCGAAATACACTACGACGAATAATCGTGACGCTATCAGGTATAGTCACGGACTGCAATGCGCTGCACCTATTAAATGCATATTCACCAATATCCGTGACGCTATTACCTATACTCACGGACTGCAATGCAGTGCAGAGACTAAATGCATCATTACCAATACTCGTGACGCTATCACCTATAGTCACAGACTGCAATGCATTGGAATAAGCAAATGCATAATCACCAATACTCGTGACGCTATCAGGTATAGTCAATGACACCAAGTCATCACATTCTCGGAATGCACTACTACCAATACTTGTGACGCTATCGGGTATAGTCACTGACTGCAATGCAGAGCAATTTTGAAATGCCCTTTCATCAATACTCGTGACGCTATTAGGTATAGTCACGGACTGCAATTCCGAGCAAGATTCAAATGCATAATCACCAATACTCGTAACATTATCTCCTATAACTACATTTTTAATACGATTACCACTAATGTCGTTTGTATAATCTTGTGATGTTAATTCACCAGTAATATTTAGATAAATACTATTATCATTAATGTCTGTAAAAACAGTAATAGGTTCTGGTTCAGGTTCAGGCTCCGGTTCAGGCGAAATGTCAATTATTGTTACATTTGATTTACGACCAATAGTTTTATTTTCTCCGAAACTTAAACCTAGATTATTTGCAGTAGTTTCATTCATATAAACTGTAGTCAAATCAGTATTATAAAATGCATAATCATAAATATTCGTGACACTATTTCCTATAGTCATGGAGTGCAAATCTTCACAACCCAGAAATGAACGATTACCAATAACAGTGACGCTATCAGGTATGGTGACGGACTGCAAATCTCTACAATTACGAAATGATTGTGTACCAATAGTTGTCATGCTATCACCTATAATCAAGGACTGCAATTTATAGCAATTATAAAATGCTTGTGTGCTAATACTAGTTGTAGTGTTACCTATAGTTAAGGACATCAAATTATGGCAATTTCTAAACGCCCGATAACCGATTTTAGTAAAAGCCGAATCAATTGTTAGATTCGTAACTACCGTTCGACTGTTAGGGAAATAATGTTCTATCGAATATGATCTATCACTAAAAAATGGGTTTTTTAGCACGAGTGTTGTTATAGAACTGCAATAATGAAATGCCTGATTACCAATACTCGTCACGCTATCACCTATAGTAACAGAATCTAATGCAGTGCAATTATAAAATGCAGTCGTACCAATACTCGTGACGCTATCAGGTATAGTTACGGACTGCAATCCAGCGGAACCAAATGCAGTCGTACCAATACTCGTGACGCTATTACCTATAGTCACAGAATTTAATGCACCGCAACCTTCAAATGCGTTATTACCAATACTCGTTACACTATTACCTATAGACACATAATTTAATGCACCGAGACCTTTAAATGCGCTATTACCAATACTTGTTACATTATCAGATATAATAACAGATTCTAATGTAGTGAAATCATTAAATGCGCTACTACTAATACTTGTAACATCTGTTCCTATAATTACATATCTAATTTTACTTTTTGTTATAGTAAAGTCGGTTGTTGATGATAACGCGCCACTAATAGCAACAGAATGAGTAGTATATCCATTAGTTTCTATTATAACCGTATTTTGTACAGGTTGGGGTATAGCTACATCTCTACTAATTATATTTACAACGGGTGCTTGGTAAAAGTTTTGATTATCACCAAATGTCAACCCTAATCTTATTTGTACATTAGAAGTGATATAGGCTGTATTTAAACCACTAAATGCAAATGCACTACCTTCAATGTAGGTCAAGCCATCTCCTATTGTTACTGTATGTAAAGCATCACAAGATGCAAATGCAAAATCTCCAATAGTTGTTACGCTATCAGGTATAGTTATAGGTTGCAAGGAAGAACACTGATAAAACGAAAAGGTAGAAATGTTAGTTACTGTATCAGGAATAGTAACAGACTGTAGTGCAGTACAAGTTTTAAATGCATAACTACCAATACTCGTGACATTTGTTCCTATAACTACATTCTTAATGTCGCTTTTTGCAATGTCGTTTGTATAATCTCCTGTTGTTAATTCACCAGTAATATTTACAGAAATACTATTACCGTTAGTATGTGTAAAAACCGTTTCAGATGCACTTGACATCTTATAAAATATATAAATATATTATTTATATATTTTTTCATTATTCGCTCTAAACGATTAATTTTATAGTTTAAAAAGTGAATTTTTGCATTCATATAATGTATGTATGTAATTTAAGCATCATAATAAGGGTTGTCGTGTATTTTCATGCCACAATATTCTTTAGGTTGTTGTTTATAATCGATAGGTTGATGAATCCCAGCTTCTTTTGCATTTTCTAGCAAAAATTTAAAATTTTCCCAGAATTCACTTTTATGACCGATTGAAACTGTCATAACATGCGATAGTTCATGAATAGCCACAAAGGTTAATGTGCTTTCATCAATTAAATTTTCATTATCATGTTTTTGTTTATTTAAACAAAATGCTATTTTTTCTCCTTTATTTTCACTATATGCAGTAAATTTACTAGTAGGTAATGTTTCCATTATTTTTTTAGGATTAAAACCATCTACTAATCGTTTTACGTTTTCTTTATCTGGATATTTATTTTTCATGTATTCTACAAGTTGTTTGCATTTTTGAGTTGTTTTTGCTAATAAATCCGCTGCATCATCTATTCTAGAACGTTCGCGAACACAATATTTATTACCATCTTCATCAGATACAATACATTTTAATTGAAACTCAGATAAATTATTAATATACAAGTAAACAATAAGTACAATAATACTAAACAATATAATATATCCTAAAATGTCAAGGTTTTTCATATATAATATAGTAAGTTTTTATCATTTTCGAAGAATTCATAATTAAAAATAATTTAATTATAGATTTATTTAAACTTTGGTACCTAATTCAAGAGGAACTCTGTTAAAATCTCCCTCAATAGTAGATTGGTTCCAAGGACCAGCATCAGCCTTAGTAATTACGGGGTCAGAACGTAATTGTAAATTGGCATTGCGAAGACTTTGTCCGACAGTATCAACACCTACATGTTGTCCAGCCTTTAAAAGGTCAGGTAATACCATGTCACCTTTATTTGCGGTACTGGGGTTCAATGCAGCCCATTGGCTATTTTCATCAGAAGGAAGTAAATCCTTAGGAGTGGCTACCTCTTTTACGCTGTAACCAGAAGGAGATGACTTTTTCTCCTCATCAGCAGCGGGCTTTGCCGCATCAGTTTCTTCCTCTTTCTTTTCCTTCTCCTCGGTGCCATCTTCCATTTTATCAAGAACGCCAGTTTTTCCGTTTGCATACATGACAAGTGCAGCCATTAAAATAAGGAATACAATGAGAATTACAACACGCTCAGTGGTAAAAAATTTTTTCATTCCGTTAAGTACGCTAGTAGTAAATTTGAGAAACATTTTTACTTATATAATAACGATTGATAAATTTATTTGCATGAAATGTTTAATTTAATTGAAAATTAAGAAGAATTATTTTTTCTAAATATTTTATGTTTCTGGATCCATATTTTCAAAATCACTATCGTCTGTATCTGTTGTTTCATCCAACATATATAAATTCTTAATTCGCTTAGCTTCTAAATATGACGAAATTGCTAAATCCCTTGCTACTTTGGCTTTACTCTTTGCTTCCTTATACATTTGATAGTAAACATTATCTTTATTCTTAATAGAAATAGAATTTTGTTCAGGAATTTCATCTAAAGATACGTTTATCTCTTGTAATTCATTTATTTCTTGATTTTCTAAATCTTTTTCATTTTCTAATATCAAATCTTCATTTTTTTCATCTTCGATTGAATTATTTTCAATTAAATTATTGTCTAAAGTTTCTAAAGTATTCTCTGTTTCTTCTGTGGTTTCCTGATTTTCTAAAAGTTTGATATCAGAATCATGAGTATTTTGTTCTTCTGTCTTTGTATCTAATACAATATTTTCATCATTATTTTCGTCTTCAACATCTTCGATTAATACTTCATCGTCCGGATGATTATCTTGTTCACTATGTTTGGTTTCATCATGCTTATCGGGAGTACTAGTTGCTACACCTTCTTCAACATTTTGAATATCTTCTTCATTAACAACATCATTATCGATTGATGTTAAATTTTCTTCCGTTTTCATAGAAATAGCATGATTTGTTTTGAATAAGCATTTTTCAAATAAATTTTCTGGTTTTAGTACCATCATTTGCTTTATTTCAATTTCAATTTGAAAACTTGTCGCTGAACATTTTATCCCTTTAATTTCTAATATAGACATAATATTTACTTTATCATCTACTTGGTCCATATTAATCAAATTTTCATCTTCGTCATAAATCTTTAATAGAGGTTTTCCTAAATTAGTATTAATAACTACTCGAGCAATATAATATTTGCCAGATTTGAAAATTCGTAAAGGTGAAGTAAAATAGTTTTCTATTTCGTGTATTTCCATAGAATCTTCAAACCATTGTTCACGATTTTGATACAACATTTGTTGACAGTGATTTTCTAAATTTTCCATCCATTCAATAAAGTTACTATCTACATTGCTAAACATTAAATCGGTATAATAACGTTTTCCTGCTTTTAAAAAGCCTTGCTTAGTTTTGGATTTTGGTGGTTGTATGTAAAGTGCCTTATTATTCATTGACACACGTATAAAGTAATTGCCTCCAGGTATTTGTACAGGTTTTGCTAACTTTAATTTTGTAAAATCAAAGTTGCTATCAGTATTGTAAATGTCTTCCATTAAAAAATCTTGTGAAAAGAATACAACCGGTATAACGCAAATGTATCGTTTAATATTTAATAATTTTTTATTAATAAATAATAAACTATGACCTTGCAGACTTCATGGATGCATTTTTTTAATGAAAATGAAACAAGAAGGGAATTTATGGAATTATTGCAACCCATAAAAGAGTCTATTTATAATGAAATATATATTTATTTATGGGTAATATGCTTTTATAGTATTATGTTATTTATACTTATTTTAGCAAATTTATTTATGTTATTACATATTTTACATTATGGAAAATATATTCATAATATTTCAGGAAGCATTGATTAAATATTTAATATAAATTTGTATTATACATTATAAATTTTCATAATCACTAATTTTCACGATGTTGTCAGGAAGTGAATGTTTTATATCATCAGAAACTATAGTAAGTTTATGATTTCCTAAAAAAGTGCAAACAGTTGATAGACCACTAATTCCTGCTAAAAAAACATTAGAATATATAAAATCACTTAATACATTTAAAATATTTTCGTTTTTTGAATATACTATATATTTAATATTATGCTTCAATAAGATATTGGTTACAAAATCTGCATTACCATCTGTATGTATATAAAATATATAATCTCTAAAATTATTTATTATTTTTGGTAAAATATTAACAATTTTTTTATTATAATTATTAATTATTTCCCCTCTACCAGTAGTAATTGCATCACCTTGTCTTAAGTGAATTACCACATTTTTTTCACTTAATCTATTTTGTGGTAATTTTTCATTAATAAATAAGGATTTCATTTTTTCTATATTCGCTATATATTTTTCGTATTGACCTTTATTTATTGGAATTTTATTAAAATAATAAGAATTATCTAATGAATACAATGTATCACTATTATAATTATTTGGTATTTTATATACTTCATGTGAATGTATTGTTTTTTCATAATTTATTATTATCTGATTATTATCTTTTATAAACTTTTTTATAATTTCTATAAAATATTCTTTTACTTTTATTGAATTTTCTTCATTTATGTGTTCAAAAGAAAATTTTTTATTAATAAAAGCATATCCATCAAAGTAATAATTATCTACGTTATGAAGAGCCAAACATGATAATAAACCATGTAATTGATGACCAAATCCATCAGTACCATGTTGTATTATAGCAACTTTTTTCATTAATATACATATAAATAAAATATTCTTTATTAAATTAATGAATAATTTAATAAAATTAGGAACTAATTACATTATTTGAATTTTTGCAGATCATATTTATTTTTGTTTTATAGTTTACTAAATGACATTTCTTTATTTTATCTGAATTAAATATCTTACTATAAAGTATAATGGCTGAAACTTGGGTTCAATTTGCAACTAAATATTACCACCAACAAAAAAAATCAAATCCTGATTACAAATTTAAAAACGCATTGAAAGATGCCGCACCTTTATTTAAGAAAGATGATAAGAAAGTAGAAAAAACCACGAAACCAGTGAAAGAAAAAAAAACTGCTAAAAAAGGTAAGAAAGGGACCAGAAGTAAGAAAAATTAAAAACGAAAATTGGGTATATATTTTCCAAATAAAGGTCTACCGTCATAGTAATACTTTTTTATTTGTTTTTGTCTCCACTTTTCTTGTTTTATCATAGCTGGTGTAGAAACTCTTCTAATATATTGAGAAGTAATCAAATATTTGTTTATTGTGTTATCCATATAATACAATAATATATATCTTTTTATATGAACGACAAAATTAATAATAAGGAAGAATTTATAGAAAATATTAGAGAATGGGTAATGTTAGATAGTCAAATGAAAATAATAAACGAAAAAACTAAAAAGATACGTAATCGAAAGTCAGAAATAAATACTAAAATTTGCGATTTTGCAAAAAATAACAACTACCATCAAAAAATTACTATTAGTGACGGACAGTTAAGTTTTTATGAAAAAAAAGAATATTCACCGTTAACTTATGGTTATGTTGAAAAGTGTTTAGGCGAACTTATTAGCGATAAAAAACAAGTAGATTATATAATTCAATATGTAAAGGAAAATCGCGATATACAGGTAAATTGGGACATTAAAAGAAGTTATGACAAAAAACTTTCGTTAGAAAATTAATATAGTTCTATATAGTATAATTATGAAATACAGTTCTTCTGACATAGAAAATAATATATTTAAGCAAAATATAAGTGGTTTCCATTGTGGAACTCCTATAAATACGTTGTTACAAGAACAAGCAGCCACTTTTCAACATGGCCGTTTTATTGTTCCTAAACAACATGAACGCTTTCAAGATTTAGTAGCACCAAATGGATTATTAATAAGGAATGAATCTATGCTTCAAAAAGGAGGAGGTTTAACTATAAAAGAGATTAATGATAATGTCATAAAACATGATGTATTTGATAATATGTTAAATAATGTATGTCTTAAAAAAAAGAAAAATACCAGTAAAAAAAATAAAAAACCAACAAAAAATCGAAGTTTCAAATTTTTTTCATAAATAAATAATTGTTATTACTTATTTATTTATTTATTTATTTGCCTTTTTAGTGCGATTAAATTTATTTTTTTTACGACTTGTTTTTGTTTTTTTCTTTCCACCTTCTTTTATGTCTTCACCTTTTAAAGCATCTACAATAGTAGTTGGTGTTTCTTCTTTTTCTTCGTTCTCCTCTTCTTCATCTTCATCTTTATCTTCTAATGGATTAATGAAACGATCTAATAGATTATAATATTCCTCTTGAATTATAAATTTACCCTTGAATTTCGAGAACTTACTAACGGTTATTGTTTTTTCAAGTAAATTTTCTTTTTCATCACTATTTTCGTCTAATTTTGGTACACTGATTTCACTATCATCTTCAGATTCTTGTTTTTTATCTATAGGAGTATACATCTTGTATTTAAATTCTCCACCGTTAAACAAAATCTTTTTATGTTTATCAAATGTAGGTAACTTATTTAATTTTTTTTCTATTTCATTATCTATATTTACAAACGTTAAATCGACTAATGATTTTTGAAGATATGCACTATATAATTTATCCATAATATACATATATTTTTGAGAGGTACTTATTTTGCAAACAACATCTTCAGTATTAGAAATAATTTCATTTAAGTCATCCAAGTTTGTTTCAAGAATACTTATTTTTTCATCATTAGCCTTTGCAGTAATTGATTTAGATTGATTTTCAAAAATAGAAAGTAGATTACTTTTTTCTTCGCCTTTCTTGACAAATTCTTCCATGCAAACTTTAAAAACCAAATCTAATAACTTACGTATTTCTTCGTGAGAGTTTTTATTACATTTTATAAAATCACCCATATAATCAGTCAAAAAGATGACTATTTCTTCTGCTTCACTTTTTTCTAGTTTTTTCATTTTTTCAATAGGTTCTTGTAATTTCTCATCATTCTTCAATTTATCTTCGTATTGTTTGTCATCTGGTTCAACTGAACCTTTATATGGTTCACTACTACTTAACAATTTGTTTTGTAGACCCGATGGAATACCTAATGCTTGGGCTTGTTCCTCTGCTTGTTTTTTTGCTTCTTCTGCTTGTTCCTCTACTTGTTTTTTGGCTTCTTCTGCTTGTTCCTCTGCTTGTTTTTTTGCTTCTTCAACTTGTTCTTCTGCTTGTTTTTTGGCTTCTTCTGCGTCTTGGCTGGCTTTTAACAAATCGTCAGTTGGGTCTCCTCCGTCTTGACTATCAGTAGGTAAATCGTTAGGATTGTAATGTAGCAGAAAATTAGTCAATAATTCTTCATTTTTTTCAACTATTTCTTTTACCCTTTGAATAAACATTAATTTAATTTCTTCTCGAGCAAATATTACATCTTCACTTTCACCATAATTTGTTTCTAAACCACTACAACCATTTGTATCAGGTTCTTCTTTACGTATATATGCACAAATTCTCCTTATAAATCTATTAGATGGAATAATAAAACTATATGTAGGCATCTCCTGTACTTGTTCATTAAATGATAACAACATTTTTGCTTTGCAAGCTTCATCTATATAATCACTTACCGCTTTACTCATTATATATTCGTTTGATATATAATGATAAAAAAATTGATAAATCTATACAACTAAATTTATAGAATAAGATGATTAATAAAGAAATAAGTTATTATATTTACCCGAAAAAAAATCTATCTTTTAGCAAAAACCAAGAGGTAAAAGAAAGAAAAGAAATAAAAGAAATTGAAAATGTAAAAGAAAAAGAAATCATTCAAAATGATTTTACTAAAGTGGAAATAGAACCAATCCGTATACGTAAACATTCAATATCTCATAGTGAAAAAGAAAACAAAACAAAAAAAAAGAGGAACGAATCTTCGAATTTAAATAAAAAACAAATGTGGAATATCTTTGATAATGACAAAGATACATTGAATGAGAAAAAGGTAGAATGTGTATACTCTACTCCTAAAGAAAATAATCTATGTCATGCTTGTAATTCTTATTTAGTAATAATGGAAGACGGATTTCCAACATGCATAAATGAAAAATGTGGAATCATATACAAAGATATTTTAGATTATTCACCTGAATGGAGATATTATGGTGCAGATGATAAAAACACAAATGATCCAACACGTTGTGGAAATCCAATAAATCCACTTTTAGTACAATCTTCATTCGGATGCAAAGTTCTTTGTAATAATCATTCTAGTTATGAAATGAAAAAAATTAAAAAATGGCTTGACTGGCAATCTATGCCTCATAAAGAAAAATCATTATATGATGAATTTCAGTTTATTACAACTATGGCACAAAATGCAGGAGTACCAAAAATCTTTATTGATGATGCAATCGCCATTCATAAAGATATTTCTGAACAAAAAATGTTTAGAGGTCTAAATCGAGATGGAATAAAAGCAGCGTCAATATATATTTCATGTCGTCAAAATGGATGTCCTAGAACAGCACACGAAATTGCAGAAATTTTTCACTTAGATAAAGCAAGTGCAACAAACGGTTGTACGATGGCGGTAAATATACTTCATAATATAGAACGAAATGAAGAAAATAGTAATCAATCAAAATTATGCATTACATTGCCTAGTTCGTTTATCGAAAGATACTGTAGTAAACTTAAAATGAATGCTGAATTAACAAAGCTATCAATGTTCATTGCAAAGAAAATAGAAAAATTAAATTTAATAACTGATAATATCCCGCATGCAATTGCAGCAGGAATAGTATACTTTGTTGGAAATAATTGTAATTTGGAAATAACAAAACAGGATATTAAAAATGTAAGTGGAGTGAGTGAAGTCACCATAAATAAATGTTTCAAAAAATTGGAATTTAAAAAAATAGATTTATTACCCAAAGCAATTATTCAAAAATATAAATGCGTTATAGATTAGACATAATATTAATAAATATTTTAGTATAATGGATCTCGATTAATTTTAATACAATACAGAATAACTTTTATTTTTTGATGTATTTTTCTACATGATTCGCATGATTGTAAATGTGTTTTTTCTTTTTCGAGACAACTGTAATGATAGTAATTATTACTTGATTCACAATGAATATATGAATCATCTTCTATTGGTTTACTGCATATCGTGCATAATTTTTCTTGTTGAATATATTCTTTCTCTGTATCTAATTTTGAAAAAAAAATTCCCATATAAAAATAAATTACATTTTATTTTTATAAGAATAGTCTATAAATGGAGAATGAAAATATCACTTATACCTTCGAAAAGGATATTTCCATTCCAAAAATGATATTTATTATTCCATATCGAGATAGAAAGAATCATTTAGATTATTTTCAAAGACATATGAAAACTATTTTAGAAGATTTTCCAAACGAAGATTATGCGATTTATTACTTACATCAATGTGATAGAAGAAATTTTAATCGAGGTGCCATGAAAAATATTGGCTTTTTATATGTTAAGGAAACATATCCAAATGACTATAAAAATATTACTTTAATATTTAATGATGTAGACATCATGCCAAAGAAAAAGAATATAATAAATTATGAGACATCCAATAAAAATATCAAACATTTTTATGGGTATAATTATACCTTAGGTGGAATAGTATCCATTAAAGGTAATGATTTTGAATTATTGAATGGCTTTCCGAACTATTGGTCATGGGGGTATGAAGACAACGCTTTGCAACAAAGAGCTAAAACTAAGAATATAAATATTGATAGAAATCAGTTTTATAGAATTTACGATGATAATATTATACATTTAAATGAAACAACTATAAGAACTGTAAATAAAGGTGAATATAAAAAATATGTGGATAAGGTTAATGATGGCATAAATAGTATAACAAACTTAAAATATGAATATGATATTGAAACAAATTTTATAAACGTATTTGAATTTAATACACCGCATTTACCAAACACCAGTTTAAATAAAGAATATGATTTAAAAAATGGAAATACTCCATTCAAAATACGCGTAAATCCTAGAATGAAAATGGCTATAAATTAATTGGATTTGCTTCAAATATCTTATATGTTATTCCGATTTCTGTTTTAGTTTCCCATATACCTGAAATTTTAATAATATATTTTTTGGATTTTTGATTAAATCTATTTGTTGTATTAATTTTTATAAATCCATTAAACAACTGTTTGTTTAGCAAATTGCATTTTTTTAGTTTTTTTCTATGGTAATCCATATAATAATTTAATAAGTTATCTTCTAATTTAGAAAAATATTTCACAACATTCAAGTTACTTGGTGAATATGCGTCAAATTTAATACCTAATGTATTATTCTCATTTAATATTAACTTCGGTTCTATTGGCAGAAAAAATAGTAAGCAACTCATTGTATTCCATTGTGATAGATAACTAATTTTTGTAAAATATCCTTCTAATACAATATTTTTTTTATAATCCATTAATGCTATATTTTTCATATGAAAGTTATGATTATCTATAATAAAGTTCATGATATAATATTTAACAAATATTATTTATTAAGTTTTCAATAAATAATAATTCTATATATATATATTATAGTTTTATGTCAGCAATAGTACAAATGAATAATAAACCTTTTGTTCAATGGAAAGGACAAACTTTTGATCAAATCCATTCTATCGTTCGTAAAAATGATTTATCGAATTATAGTTTAATTGGTGATAGGTCAAAATTTAAGGCTCAACCATTGAAATTATACCGTAGAGAAATTGTCACGCAAGATGTAAAAATATGCAATCCTAGAACATCATTGAAAGTTGATATTATGAACCAACCTAATGGTACAATTAATAATAGTAGCAGTCTTAATCAAAATGGTTTAGCAAATATTAAAGAAGATGGTGTAGCCAATAACAGTTGTGCAACATACGAAAATTGTAGTGTTGTTACATCAGCCGAAGAGAATGCAAGAAGAAGAGTTCGAAGCAGTGGAATGATTAAGAAGAAATATGATAGTTCTAGGAATAGTGATAATTATTATACTACATCCAAACAATATTTAGATAGTAGAGGGTTAACTTTTGAAAAGAATCAATATAATTATATACGTATGGGCGATTCTGCTAGTAAACCAGGTTCTAGTTTAGCATCTGGAAATTTATATGCATCTCATGGTTTAACATATTGTAAAAAATACTTTATATCTGAAGCTTCTTCTTTTCAATATATTTGGATAGATAATACAACTGTTACAGTAGATATACCTATTGGTCATTACTATTTAAGTGAAATTAATGATTTATTAAAGTTGAAAATGATAGAAAAAAATCATTTTTACATGAAAAATCAATTTGGTACAAGTAATTTTGCATATAGCAACAATGATGCTATGACTTTTTTATTAAATATATCCTATAATAACGATACAGGTTTAATCGAGCTGCAAACTTTTCGAACTGACAATATTATACATTCTATAGAAACATACACAATTCCTGCTGATGCAACTTGGACTAGACCAAATAACAGTGGAACAAAATTTCCACAATTTATAATTCAAAATAATAACATACAGATGGCATTTGGTATAAGTAATGGAAATTATCCGGTTAGTCAAACAGCAAATACAGGTGTATTGTTTCAAACATTTAATTCTCAAACTGAGCCTGGTTTAAAACCAAGATACAAAAAACTATATTATAAACCAAATAATCCACAATTTGCTACACAGGGAGCAGTATCTTCTAGTGATTTAGTTACTCGTAAAAGATATAATACAATAACTGATTCTGCAGCATCTTTTAGAAATGCATTGGGACAATCTGTAAGCAACGCTCTTGCATATGGTGTTCCTGCTAATGGATACACATTAAAGGATAAAATTGGTTATCCTATTAAAAAAACACCTACTTTTAATAAATACAATGAAGAAATGTTAAAATGTGATGTACGTACATTAAAAAATGCTATTTAAATATAGTTTCATTTGCTTGAGGTAAAAAAACATTATAAGGTATTTGAAAACGAGTACACCATTGAATACATTTCTGAATATTATTTCTAATTAATAAGTCAATCTTTTCTTGATTATGTTTATTGTCGATTAACATAATTGTTTGATAAATATTTTCAACTTGTTGTTGTCCAAAAATAGCATTATATTCTTCTAATTTTGTTATAAATAAATTAGCTACTGGTACAGATAAGAATCTAAATATGTTTGTCACTTCTTTTGTAGGTGTGATCATTTTTTCAAATGCACGATAAATAAAAGGATAATATGATTCAGAAGATTCGTATAAAAATCCTTTGCAAATGATATATTTTTCAGAGTTAGCATATCGGCTTGTATTAGGTTTAGATATATATACTTTTTCATAAAAAGATGATAGTATATATAATATATCAATCGAATGATTCATAAAACAATCAAATATCTTTAAAACAAATGTGCCGTTTTTCTTTTGTAATATTAAAGCATAACATATTTGTGCGAATAACAGTTTTGCAATGTTTATTTCTTGTTTATTAAAATCCATTGAAAAATCAAACCCTCCGTCTGCAGTGACTAAATTCATAGTACTGCCATAAGTTTCTTTACAAAAAATAAAATTTTCCATTGTTAATATATTACCAGTATTATCACTGCCGGTTTCAATATATACATTTTTGTGGTCTTTTAAAAATTGCTGTGATTTTTTCCATGCAGGAATATTTGGGTCATTTTGGTCATCTAATAAAGAAATGCCTATATATATATCTTCTTCTTTGTTACGTACATTAGCAATTGCTTCTATAAAACCCCCTGGTCCTTCAGCCAAATGAAATGTGCGAATATTTTGAGACTCAAAATTAATTTTAAATGTATGAATTATTTCAATCATCTTAAAATAAGACCTAGATAACGGTCTATACTTTGAGACACTCTTCTTTTTTGCAGGTATAATACCATGTACATATTCATATGGGTTCGTATATTTTTTAAATAAATCCCAATCTTTTTCTATTAATTCTAATTTTTTCTTAATTTCATATAAATAATGTGCCAAAGAAGTAGAAATAACAGGTTCTATTTTTTCACTTGTATCTATACAATCAATGAATTGATGTATTATATGATTAGTTCTAGGTAACAAATAATAACTCATAGAAATATAATCGATACTATATTTCTAGATAAATGTTTATATGATTTTCATAGAATCAGTAAATAATTAATATATTCTCTTTAATTTTTCTTCTTCTATTTTATCTTCATTCAATAAATAAGTGTAAATTATATATAAACCAGAACCAATTAATAAACCAGCTAAATTACCATACATAAATTTTAAATTTACGTAATTCATGTTAACTAAATATGAACCTAGATAAATTCCAAGCAATGACCCAAATACAACAAACAAAGCAATTATTATGGTAGTATATGTAATATTTCCTTCGTTATAATATAACATAACGCCTGGTAAACTTTGTGGTAAAAGTTGCATAATTAGAGAAATACCTACAGATTCTTGTAAAGTTAATCCACTATATATTAAAAGAGGTATCGTTAACATTCCAGCACCAACGCCGACTATACCCATAGATATCCCACTTAAAGCGCCAATTAAAAAATATAAAATCATTCTTAATAAAGTTAATCTTACCATTATATATTATGTATATATAATGTTAATTGAATAAATTAATTATTAGTCTTCATTAATCAATAATTTTTTTTTTGTTTTTTTAATTTTTGGTTTTTTTATAGGTCCGTCTGTATCTTCATCTTGATTTTCTTTCTTAATGTCTTCTTGTTTTGATTCGTTTTCTTTTTCATCTTTCTCTTGTAAAGATTGAACTTCATATTCTTCAGATAATTGACTTTGTTTTTTTAACAATGATTCCATTTTTTTTGCATCTACATTTCGTACTTTTTTAAATACAAAATATCTATTCATAAAAGATATTCGTTTTTCTTCCGGTGACATAAATACTGCATCTTTATAATCAGATTGCTTTCGTTTATCGATTTTAATTTCTTTTTCCATTTCATCATATAGAGTACGGAACATTCCAGTTGGTTCTGGTAATTTCATTTGAACGCATTCTTCCTGAGTTATTAAAACAAAACCATAGTCCTCCATTAGACGTGTAAAATATTCAAAATTAACAAGATATTCACGAAATACTTTATTGATGGTTTCTTGATAGACATTAATACCGTATCCTAAACTTAATTCATCATCTGGAAAACCAGTTTGGTCATATGTTTTTGTCAATTCAAATATTTTTCTATCATTTTTAAATATTGAAAAACCTTCATCTTTTTTCTTGTTCCTGAGTAAATTAAATACGGTTTTTCCATCATAACAAGTACCTATAAATTTTCCGTTCACCTTAGTACATTCATTAAGGTTTCTTAAAAAGGAGTGTAGAGAATGTTCATTTTCGAAGAAATAATGTAAAGCGAATTGACAAGAACTTATTTGAAATCCAGATTCTGCTAATCCGTAATTCTTATATACACCTTTGCCTATAATACTAGGGTCCTTTGCTCCTGTTCCAAAGACTGCCTTTGATATTTGTTTATCTTTTTCTGTATAATAAGCATCTCCTTTACGTATATTTTTACCGGTGTCACCATGTAAGAACAATGCATTTGGTATTTTATGAAACTTTTTACTAGCTTTTAAATATCTAGCACAAGCCCCATTTAATTGATTCATTATATTATCTTTGGAAATATCAACACCAAATACAAATTTTAACTTAGAACGTATCCATTTTGGTAAATCTCCAGCCATTCCCACTGCATAATCAATTAATGTATCCCCTCTATTCGAAACCCCTTGAATTAATTTTAATTTCACAAATAAATTATGAAAATCACGCAACCCTTGTGTAGAACTTTCTTTTTTAGTACGATTATAATAAACATCTTCATTTTCTTCTATGTCAGGTATATTTAAACCAGTACCAATCATCTCATCGGTAATTGGATGATGAATAGATTGCCAATTACTATTTGCAACGTGATATGCATTACCATAATTGCGTTCACCTTTTCTTAGTTCGGCTGTTTTATCATATCTTACTCGAATTGGTTTCCATCTCCAACCAGGTTCATTATTCATCTCATACTTAAATTCGACTATCATATCTTCTTCAAAGTATTCTCCTTCTTCTGTTGTCATGTAAGACTTTGTTCCATCTTCTTTTAAAAATATATTGCATGTAGAAGCATTCAAATCAGAAGGATTTGTAGGTTGAAAAGGTACAGGTTGATAATTATCTTCGTTATCAATGTCATCAGTACTTGAAATTGTATCTTGAATCATATCATTAAATGGATTCAAAAATCCATGCTTCTTTTCACTAAACCCACAACGCAATATAAGAGATTTATATTGAATAACATTTTGTAATCCTTGCATGTTTGTACCATCTTGAAATATATTATGTACTTCATCTTTCCCAGTTTTATCTTTCTTAACAGATACTAAAAAGTCAACAGTATTATACTGAGGAGGTTTCCATTTAAAGGAATAATCCCAAGTATATTTTTTTAATGGTCCTGGTAGTCCACCTAATGTATTTCCCGCTACAGGTAATCTTGCTGGTGTAAAAATCAAACCATCTGTATTATATTCAAATAAACCATCTTTTTCATTTGACAAAATTTTAGAGCAACCTTCAAAAATGCTTGTTTCATCACTATCTTGATAAAATTCTTTGCATTTAATGAGAATTGGTAAATTTTTTTCATTATCACCTTTATTCGCCTCTGCATCTGATTTTTCAATAATTGATTTTGGTTTTAAGTCACTAATAAATTCGTATAAAGTATCGAGACGAAAGAGTTTTTCTTCTTTTTTTTCATTATTTTCTTTTTCTTGTTCTTCTTTTTCAGCATCATTTGTTTTTACAAATTCTAACTCGCGAGTAGATTTCTTTTTTTTATAATATATATCAAATGCTGCATAGATGTTTAAGAGTTTACCTTGTTTATCATATACTATATGTTCACCATCTAATAATGATTGGAAATATTCCTTTTTTTGTGTTTTCATACCTGTGAATAATACATTCATATTGGTATCAATCATATAAAGTTTACCATTTTCAGAAATATATAATAATTTACGTTCACCATCAGCCTTATCTGTGACAGTATAATTTTTTCTAATATTTGCGACATTATTATTTTCTCCATTTTCAACTATATTTTCCATTTGCAAAGTATAAGAACTTGGACCTATGAAATCTTTCGATTGCATTTTACGCGGTACAAATTCTGGACCATGAATTAATTGCATATATTCAATCAAAATGTTATTACATTCATTATAAGAAATAGGATAAGGTGTTCCTTGCAACCCTGATAATACAATGCGAATACATTTTCGAATAGCATTCATTAACTTGGAAGGAGTATTATAGTCAGTATTTATACCAACTTTTGTATTGTCTACTTCTATTTCAATTTCATAATGTTCTACATTATTAAATACATCTGCTTCTTGTATAGTATATTTTGGCACTGTAACCTTATTCATTTTCTTAGAATTTCTAACAATACTTAAATCAAAGAACAATGGGTATTCATCATGATAAAAACGAACGCGGTTCATCGCGCGAAACAACTTTAAAGAGTCTTCCCATTTTGATAAAATGTCTCTCGCTAAATAAGTACTTGGATGGTAATCTTGTTCACTCTGGTAAGAAACACGTAAATTAAAATCTTCCATATCTAATTTTTCAATTCTCTGTCCACTACTTGTAGTTGCTGGTATTTTTTGAGTAAACTTGATTTCACCAAAGGCAGTGGAAGGCATGTTAATTAATTTTTGTAAACTATTTGTTTTACAATATTCTTGTATTAAATCACTACCATTGATTTCAGCACGAACGTTGGAAATTCTTTTTTTACCTGTATTTTTATCCAAATATTCATTATTAATGCGGAGCATTTGATGTCCATATACATTGTCTGTCTTAAATCCATTAGAATACAAATGTTGCACAACATTGTCATAATCAATCTTAGAAATAGGACGAGCTATTTTTGGATTAGTACCAAAACGTATTTCCAGTTCTTTTATTTTATTATTATCTTTAATTGCTGGATTACTTTCTAAATAATGTTGAATAATTGATTCGAACATCTGTTTCTTTTGAACTGGAGTTTTTTCAGGACTTTTTTCTTCAGTTTTTGCATCCATAATATATTATTTCGTATATAGTAAAATAATATATTATTTCTAATTCATTTGTTATCAATTTTTAATACCATTTAATTAATTTGGTTATTTCATCATATTTTTCTTGTTTTTTCATTGGTCTGTCTTCCAAATCGATATCTAACTTTTCAGCAATTTCATCAAGTTCTGATACCTTATAGCTACTCAAAGCTTTAAGTGGACGAATATGATTTTCAATACAATATTTATCATTATATAGTTCAAGATACTCTTCTAATGTTAAGTTATCATTTAATAAAGTATATTGTTCTTGCTCATTTTTTTGCAATAATACAATTGTATTTTCAAAATTTTCATTTTCTGTAAATATTTTTAAAAAACATTTTTCGTTAGGGTGCATAATAACTATGTTAAGTTGAAAATAAAACGCATAGACATAAAGTACATAAATAGACGTTTTTTTAATTTCTGTCATAAGGTCAGAAATAATTTCCTGTACCATGGCTTTTGTAATGCGAATATTCACACTTTTCAATAAATGTGTATTATCTTTAATATAATTACATACTTTTTTTTGTAAATCCATCTGACGAGACCCGTAATGATTTTGTATTTCTAAATATTCTTGATATCCATGCTTTGCAATAAAAATACACCAAAACAAACTATCTTTTTGCTTTGGTTGTATGTATTCTTCTTTTGGTGTTTCTTCAAATTCTTCTTGTTCATCTTCTTCTTCTTCTTGAATTTGTTCTTCATTCTCAATCAAGAAACGTTTTTTCAAATGACTTGTTAGCATGAAATTAGAAATACTTTCAATAATATTAGAAAAAATTATATTTTTAGGTTCAAATAACAATTGCTGTATGTACGCTGCCATTATTTCGATATACTATATGTTATATGCATATTGTCTTTATCTTCTTTTTCTACAAAATATGAATTAATAAATTCTTGTTTTTGATATTCTGTTGTAATTAAATTGTCTTCTTGCTCTTTCATGTATTTTAAATAATCATGAATTTCACTTAAAATTTTTTCATCTAAGAATGTCATATTAACAAAAACACCGCTCTTATTTTCATTTATTTTACACATATTTTTAGATAAAATCTTTAAAATTTCTATTTGATGATGTTTATCTAAGGATTCTACTTGGTTTTTTAATTCTGTTAACTGTTTGACTTTATCCATTTACCTTTTTTAAACTAATTTGTTTATATAGTTTTTTATACAGTATTAGTATACAATGACTACTTACACTTCAACCAATGAATTATTTCGTTATACAATTGATAATGAAACATCATATCAAATTACATCTGAAGATTATGCTATCATACTTGCATCGTTTAATAAGTGGGATAGTTTAGTTACACAAAATGAAAGATTCACTAATACATATACTATAGATGTTAGTTTTAGTATAGCATCGTTAGGTAATGGAATATTAGGAGGAGCACAAGTATTAACTGCATACTATTTTGATACATATACATTTGGGAATTCATATACAGCCAACGGAAATATTAAAATGAATGAATCTTACATGTCTTATTTAAGAACCTCGATTCGCAGTGATAACCAAAGTGCATTATATCATGTTCTATTACATGAAATTGGTCATATTTTAGGAATAGGTACATATTGGAATATGAATGGTTCCCCTGTATCTAGTTACAGTGATAATGGTGTTACAAAATATTATTATACCGGTGAAAACGCTTTACGTGAATATAAATCTTATATTCCTGAAATTTCTCATACTATTATTGGTTTACCTATTGAAGATAATGGTGGAAGTGGTACACAAAATGTCCATCCAGAAGAAGGCAAAGAAGGAACAGCATCGTCTGATAATCGTTATATAAACGGTTATTTTCATCCTGGTTTGGATAATGAATTAATGAGTGGATGGATGGAAAGTTTTCCATCAAGCACCCCATTAAGTCGCATATCTTTAGGTTTTCTAGAAGATATGGGTTTTGGTGTAGATTATAATCAGGTAGATAACTTTGAAATTAATCTAGAAGAAAATTATATTAAGAATATATATAACATGTCTAATTGGTTAGATTTATCAAATAATGCAAACACATTAAAATCATCTTATGTTTCTGGTTTTGTTGATATTAAAGGTGGCAATTTACGTACTCGTGATTCAACAGACCATTTAATGATTGCTGGAGATGCAAGCTTTAATCAAAAAGTGTATATTGGAGGAGATATATCTTGGAATCCAAGTAATTTAGCAAATAATAGTATTCCTATTTCTGCTGTAGATTCTTTAATTGAAACTAGTACATTTGATTTCACAATTGAGAAAAAAACACTAGATAACAATACTGGTGATTCTGTAACTACTACCACTATTGCTGGTGGATACTATTATAAAATTGGGAAATTTGTATACGTCACCTATCCCAGACTTACAATAGCCAATTTAAATAGTGGAACAGGTTGTGCTTTACATTCTGTTTCTTTGCCTTTTGCTGCTGCACAAAAATCATCAGGTACGTGCATGGGAGCAGGAATAAATGGAGTTTTACAAGGAACAGAAAAAAATCATGGAATACCCACCTTGACATGTAGTCAAGGTGCATCTAAAATAAATACAGAGTTTTTAATACATTCTGAAGTAAACGTTTATAATCCATTATTAAGTGTTTCAGGTGATTACCTGGATATAACTTTCAATTATATCGCACAATAAAATACAAAAATTGATTTAATATTAATGGATAAATATATATTAATATTGACTACTAACATGCTAAGAACACGTTATTTAATTTTCGACGTAGAGACTACTGGTCTTTTGCCACGGGCAAAAAAAAACGGACCAGTCATACCTATATCTGATTATCCATATATTTTACAATTAAGTTTTGCTATTTACGATAGTTCTCAAAAGAGTGTGATACAAAAATATGATTCCTATGTGAAAATTCCAAATGAAGTCGAAATTTCATCGGTAGTTCAAAGCATTACCGGTATTAATAAAGAAGTTATTCAAGAAAAAGGAAAGCCAATAGAGGAAGTACTCGAAAAGTTTTATGAAGCATATGTGTTTTGTCATGGATTAGTGGCTCATAATATGGAATTTGACGAAAAGATGATTTTGGTAGAGCTTGAACGAAACCGAGATACAATTATGGCTCTTGCGCCTTATTGCTTTCATACTTTTAATTCTACGTTTGAATCTGTTCATGGTATTCAACGATTTTGTACTATGAAAAAAGGAACAGACCTCTGCAATATTATGGTAGAATCCAAAATGCCAAATGGAAAGCCTCGCAAAAAATGGCCAAAATTAAATGAATTGTACCAACATCTATTTCCTGGTCAAAAAGTAGATGGATTTCATAATTCCATGATTGACGTTTTGGCTTGTTTGCGATGCTTTGTAAAAATGAAATATAATTATGATGATACGAAAATTCTATAATAAATAATAAATAACTTGTTTTATTATTTATTTGTATATTTGTTTATTTTTTATTTTTTCTGGTTTTGCGAGTCTTTCTAGCTTTCTTTGTTTTTGACTTTTTACTTTTGGAAGCCTTCTTTTTTCCTTTTGTATTCGTCTTTTTCTTTTTAGTTGCACCACCCTTTTTCTTCTTCTTCTTGCCTCCTTCTAGTTCTTCGTCTTCTTCTGCTTCATCTGCAAATGCATCTCCTTGTTCCATTGGTTGTGTTTCTTCAGCCTTTGCCTTAAGTTTATTTTTTAATTGTTCCATATCCATAGTATCGTCGAATTCACCAATATGTTTTTTTAATTCTTCTTTTTCATTAGCCATATTTTCTCCTACAACTTTTGTTAATTCTCCATCCTCAGCAATTTCTTTCTCTTTTAAAACTTCTTTTATGCTTTCAATGCTACTTTTAATTTTTTCATTCGTTTCCTCCACAACTTCCTCTGAAGTTTTGCTATCTAATTCATCTAATCCTGTTTTTAATTCTTCTAATTTACCTACTATGGAATCTTTTACTTGTCCTCCATAATGATTTATATAATGATGTATATAATAACCGAGTGAAGACACTATAGTCATGCCTAACGCTGTTTTGGCATATGGAAGCAAATTTAAAGTAATATCTATTAAACTCGATATTAAACTTAAAGGATTTGAACTCAACGCTATCTCACCAATTACATAATATTTAAAAAAACTGAGAATACGCTTATCTATCATAGATTTCAAAAAGTCATCAATACAATTATCTTTATTGGATAACATTTCAGACAACTTCATAGCACCTTTTAAAATAGTTAAAATTTGTTCATAAGCCAAATTTGGAAGGTCTTTAATAACCAAACCTAAAATTATGTATAAGTAAGGAGTCGCCTCTCGTCCTTCTTCAGGTGAACCACCTTTATATAGGGGGCGGGGCTTACCCCGATCTTTTTCATCCCGAGAATACTTTTTTTTTTCTTCCGGCTTTATGCTTTCGCCAACATCCTTTTCTTCCAGCTTTATTTCTTCCGTCTTTATATTTTCGTCACCATGCATTGGGTTATATTTTTCTGAGTAAGAATGTATATATTCTTCAGGTGAACCACCAAAAAGTCCTTCATTTTCTTTAACTTTTTTTGGGTCAGATTCTTCTGCACCAAGTTCGTCTGCATCAAGTTCATCTGAGCGTCTTTTACGGTCAACTCCTTTGTCTTCATCCATAGGTTCTACATCTTCATTCACAGATTCTTCTGCAACATCATCCATCGGTTCTGCAACTGTCAATCCTGCATCTTCATTTAAATTTAATTTTTCTGCAAATACAGTCAATAAGGAATCTATATCTTGTGCCGTTTCATCTTCTGGTAGTTCTAACATAGTTTTTCCTGTCTCAAAATCTTCGGGTGTGCAACTCATTTTAAATAAATCTTCTGCCAAGTTATCAATTTCTTCTTCAGTAACTGATTGATTGCACTGTTCTGTAAGTTCTGGAATTAATTTTTCTTTCATGCGACGAGTAAGAACTCCATACTCCATTAATTTTTTTTCAATGCATTCTTTTTTTTCTGGATCCATTTTAAATTAATATAATATACGTTAAGATTTTTATGCCGAGCACATTTCACAAATCTCATCTTCTACCCCTTCTCCTAAATTATTCGAGTTTTGTACTTTTTCTGGCTCAATCGTAAATTGTTGAGCTTGATGACGTGCTCGTCTTCGTAGATAATAAATCCCTGTTTTCAATCCCTTAGACCAAGAATAAAAATGCATTGATGTCAAGTTATTATAATTTGGGTCTTCCAGCCACAAATTCAAACTTTGACTTTGACAAATATACATACCTCTATCTGCGGCCATATCAATTAGATTTCTCATGGGTATTTCCCAAACAGTTCTATACTTTTCACGTATATGTTCAGGAATCATATCTAAATGTTGAATAGAACCATCGTTGGCAATAATATTATTTTTAATTTTATCATTCCATAAATCTAATTTTAATAGGTCTCGCATCAAATATTTATTTGCTAAAATAAATTCACCAGCTATTGTTCGTCTACTATAAATATTACTAGTAATTGGCTCAATACATTCATTATAACCCAGAATTTGTGATGTAGATGCAGTAGGCATTGGAGCCATAAGTAATGAATTACGCAAACCATATGTTTTAATGCTTTCTTTTAGTTTATCCCAGTCATAACGTCCATGAATTGGTGTAGTATTCCATAAATCAAATTGTAATTCACCCCTAGATGCAGGTGAACCTTCGAATGTACTATAACTACCTACTATTGTTTTCCTCTCATCCATATCGTTCCATTTATTTTTTTCATAATCATTAAATAAATTATAAACAGTAGTATTCAAAACAACTTGGTCATATCGTTTTTCTTTCACTTCGTTATATCGCTCTATAGCAATTTCATTAGAACTTTCTAAGGCTGCATGATAAATGGTCTCAAAAATCATTTTATTTAATTCTTTTGCTTTATCTGATGAAAAAGCCAAATCTAATTGCATAAATACGTCTGCTAATCCTTGTACACCGATTCCAATGGGACGATGTTTCATATTACTGCGTTTAGTTTTTTCAGTAGGATAAAAATTTACATCAATAATGCGATTCAAATTGAAAGTAACAATCTTAGCTACTTCGTGTAATTTATCATAATTATAAAACAGACTTCCATATTCATTCGTCTCAACAAATGCAGGTAAAGCAATACTGGCTAAATTGCAAACTGCGGTTTCATTACCGTCGGAATATTCGATGATCTCGGAGCATAAATTACTTGATTTAATTGTTCCTAAATTTTTTTGATTTGACTTACGGTTGGCTGCATCTTTATATACTAAGTATGGAGTTCCGGTTTCCATCTGTGCATCCATAATTTGAAACCAAAGATCACGCGCTTTCATTGTCTTTCTTCCCTTTCCTTCATTTTCATATTTCGTATAAAGTTCAACAAATTCATCTCCATACACATCAGCTAATCCTGGACATTCGTCTGGACACATTAATGTCCATTCACCATCATTTTTCATACGCTGCATAAATAAATCTGATACCCAAAGAGCATAAAATAAATCTCGGGCTTTTAGTTCTTCATCTCCATGATTTTTTCGCATTTGCAAAAACAATTCGATATCTGCATGCCATGGTTCTAAATAAATAGCAAAACTACCATTTCGTTTTCCTCCTCCTTGGTCTACATATTTAGCTGTGTTATTAAACACTTTTAACATAGGAACAATACCGTTAGACATACCATTGGTTCCTCGAATATGACTTCCAGATGCTCGCACATTATGGATGTGTAACCCAATGCCTCCAGCCCATTTAGAAATCAAAGCACATTCCTTTAATGTATTGTATATTCCTTCAATTGAATCACTTTCCATTCCCAACAAATAACAAGAAGATAATTGTGGGTGAGGAGTTCCTGCATTGAATAGAGTTGGTGTCGCATGTGTAAAATATTTTTGTGACATAAAATTATAAGTTTGGATTGCTCGTTCAAAATCATTTCCGTGTATTCCTAAACTTACACGCATCCACATATGCTGAGGACGCTCTACCGTTTTTTTATTAATTTTCATAAGGTAAGCACGTTCAAGAGTTTTAAAACCAAAATAATCAATCAAATAATCACGTTCATAATCAATCAAATTTTCTATTTTTTCCTTATTTTCTTCTACTACATCCATTAAACTAGCAGAAATTAAAGGAGAATGTTTATCATGTTTATCTTGATAATTGTATAGGTCATTCATTACAGAATAAAAGGATTCATTTGTATTTTTGTGATGATTCGAAATAGTAATTCTTCCTGCTAAAATATTATAGTCTGGGTGAGTTGAAGACATTGACGCACATTGCTCTGCAGATAATTCATCAATCTTTGTTGTATGAATACCAGAATGCAATTGGTCAATCACCTTCATAACGAGCGCCGTATAATTGACCTTAATATTGGCCTCTTGACCTAATTTTTTGATACGGGTGGAAATTTTATCAAACGATACCACCTCTTGGTTTCCGTTACGCTTTGTTACAAACATATCATCATTATCTTCAGCGAAACCTGACATTATATTATAATAGGCGGAAAATATCTATATTGTTTTGATTACATATTTTCATATGTGTAATCAAATATTTATTTCTTTGATGTCTTTTTTGATTTTTTATTAGATTTCTTGCGAGTTGTTTTTCTTTTCTTTTTCTTTAAACTTTTCTTTTTTGATTTACCTCCTTGCTGTACTTCATTTTGACTTTTTTCAACATTATTATCTTGCTGTTCATTATTTTGCATAGGCTCAATTGGTTTTTCATTTTCTAAAGCTTCCGGTTTTTCTTGTGCAACAGAACCATTTTCAACTTCTTGATTCATATTTTCATTTTGAGACGATTCATTCGTATTGCTTGTAAAATAACCCTTTACTTTTCCAATTAAATTATCAAACATACCTTCTCCTCCTTTTATTATTTTTTGTTTCATTATATACTAGTTATATAAAATAATTAATTAACTTATTAAAAGTGTTGTATTACTAATTTTTACAAAAATTGAACAATATTATAGTTTTCTTAAATCTGTAGTAAACGAAGATGAGACATATTTATAATTTACAAAAGAGTTGTGTAATTAAGGTAAAAGCCAGTGGCATACCCGATTATTCTGGTTTAAAAAAAAACACAGTATATGTGATTGAATCAAAAAAAGATTTGTTTGCACAATATGAATTATGTAAAAAAAAAATATCATTGATTAGACATAGTGATAAATAACTATGAATCCTCTTTATTATAAATATTTCCTTCTTCATCTAAACGAATTAAGCAAGCTGTTTGCTTTTTTTGTATGTTTGTAACATAACTATTTGAACTGGCATCCATAAAGACATTTATTTTAGGTACTCGTTTTTTTGCTGCACGATGTTCATATCCATCAACCCGCTCTTTCAAAATAGTGTCCCATGTATGTTCAATATGTTTTACTGCATTTTCAAACCATTTCCGATTTCTTTCAATTAAGACACATGAAAATTCTTCCATGTACCAATAGTTTATAGAAAAGAGTGCATAATTATCTTCATTTTGTTCGTTTTTTATATTTTCAACCCAAGTATCTATGGATTTTTTTTTATTTTCTATAGAAAGTGGCTTATAAATATACTTTGGAAAAGAAGGCTTATATATTAAAATATCACTTTCAATTTCTGGCCTTTCGACAAAGTGCAAAATCACACCTTTATAATCATGAGTTTTATCTTCATAAAAATCATTTTCTTCATATTCATTAAATTTTGTTTCTACAAAATCACACAAATCTAAATTACATGTTTCCATTTGTATTTGCGTTTGAATCCAATACTCTGTTTTTGGAATACCTGTAATTTCTCGATTTACTATATTTTTAATTTCTAACATCCTACCAAAACGATTACTGTTTGGTTCTATATTAATACCATCAGGTGATGCACCAATAAAATTATATTTAGGATGCTGTATACATCCAAATTCCTCTATCTTGGTTTGATACATATCTTCATATACCTGCACTGTTACCGGTTCATATTTTACCCCCCAATGCATTGAACCATATACATTTCCATTACTCTGCTCTATTTTTTCAATATCTAAAGGTTTGCATTTTTCATAAATTAAACTATTTCGTTGAGCTTCGCTTCCCAATGCTTTCCATAAATTACTTGCACTTATCAAATTATAACGAAATTGATACCATTCTGTAGTTTTTTGCTGAGGTTGTGGTATGTTTCTTAATTGTTCAATTGTATTTTCTAATTGAATTTTTACTTCCTCAGTTTGCTGTTCTAAATTATCTAACGTCATTGTTAAAGAACGTTTTGGAATATCTGATCTTTCAATTTCCATTTCTACCATTTGCTCTGCAAGTTCCTGTATATCCTCAAATATTTCATCTTCCTCCGTAAATAAATGTGCAAGAGTTTCAAAAAGAACATCAATAACAGCTTGTGTTATTTCTTTATAAACATTCGCATTTGAAATACGAATAATATTTTCTTCTAAAATATCGTTAACTAATTCCTGAATGGTTATAGTTAATTCAATCCATTCATCTTCACTAATAGTAACGCTTTCTACTTTAGGTAAATCAATACTATCCATACTGGTTGAATTAGAATTCACATAGTCAGAATCTATATTCATTTTTGTTTATTTATAATAAGGTGTTTTTTTATTATTTTAAACGTCAATTTTTAGTAGTAGTTTAGGATAATTTGTTAAGATATTATATAAATGAAAATAAACAAACAAGTAGCTGGAGGTTTCTTTGGGGAAAATAGTGAATGTACAAAAAATGATTCTTTGCAAATATTGGCAAAAAATTATGTTGATAATAAAAAAAACAGGTTAAACAAATTAGGCAGTGCCATGAGAGAGAACAATGTTAAAAAAGCTTTTTCAATACTAAAACCTTATAATAGCAAGAATGAAGTAGAACGTGAAAATCATGGTTATTCTGAAGATATAAGTCGTTCAAAGGCAGTAAGAGATTGCTCAGATAAAACAAGGTTGAAAGTATTTTATATGTTAGCATTAAAAGAGGCAGCACATAGAAGCGGTAATCATGATTATAAACCGTATTTTGATTTCTTATTTAAAGATGTAGAAGAATCAGAAAAACAAACAGCAATGAAATTATTAAATGATAAGTTTGGCTTTAATATAGAAGCATCTGCACCCGCACCTGAGCCTGCTCCTGAACCTGCTCCTGAAACCGAAGGACCTGAAACCGAAGAATCTCAATTCGAAGGAGAAGAAGGCGAAATGTTTACTGACTCAGACAAAACTCAAGGTGGTACACGTAAATACACAAAAAATCTTTGTCATAAAAAGAGCGTTAAGAAACCCAATAAATGTAAAAAGATGAAAGGTTGCAAGGTAGCCAAAGGAACTAAACGTTCTTATTGCAGAAAAGCAAAGAACTCTACAAAAAGTAAAAAAAAATAAACAAATTTTACTATTTTTATAAAAGTAGTGCGTAAAAATTTAATTTAGTTATATTTAGCTAAATTAAATTTTCTGTTTTCCATTGTATACAAATGGATACTTTGAAAGAATCATTAAATTATATCGCATGTAGAAAAGAATGTGAAATATGCATGGAACATAGATATTTAAAACAATTTTGCGAAAAACATAGTTTTTGTCATTCTTGCTGCAAACATTGGTGTGAACAAAATATATTTTGTCCTATTTGTAGAGATAAATGCACTAATAAAGATTATTTAGAATATGATTATCATCTTAAAAATTGTGATTATCAATATTTCAAAGATAAATATGAAAATTATTTCCAAATATGGCATAAAGAAAGTTGTATTAAGAAAAAACATAAATTTTTTATTACTTTGTATGAAAACCATATACTATTTTATTGTAAAGATTGTCATATTGAACAATTATTTTTTTCATAAGTAATACTATCATGTATCAAGTTGAATTACATCATTAGTTATATCTACATCATTAGTTATATCTACATCATTAGTTATATCGTATGGTGTTTTTTTATCATCATTCTTAACAGAACTATCATCTGAACTATCTACAACAGAAATTTCATCATCACTATCTACATATACACGAATAAAATGCCTACTACGGTCATAACGACTATCATCACTATTAATATTTTCAATATTATACCATTGTGCATTTTCATTAATATTAAATAAGTCAGCATTTTCAAACATTTGTCTACAGTTACATTGGTCTAAAACAAGCCAATTGTTTAAAGATTGATTAAATTTTTTACACCCATAAAACATTTCAAACATCTCGGAAACGTTGGAAACGTCCCAATTATTTAAAGACTGGTCGAAATTTTTACATTTTTTAAACATATAATTCAGTTTTTTTACTTTTGGAAAAAACCACTTATCCAAAGGTTGATTAAATTTTTTACATTTTCTAAACATAGCACCTAGGCGACTAACATTAGAGACATCCCAATTATTTAAAGGTTGATTAAATTTTTTACATCCATCAAACATTTGTATCATATTGTCAACTTTAGATACATCCCACTTTTCCAAAGGTTGGTTAAATTTTTCACAACCAAAAAACATAAATTGCATAAATTCAACTTTAGAGACATCCCACTTTTCCAAAGGTTGATTAAATTTTTCACAACCAAAAAACATATATTCCATATATTCAACATTAGAGACATCCCACTTTTCCAAAGGTTGATTAAATTCTTCACATGAAGCAAACATACCACCCATACCTTCAACATTGGAAACGTTCCACTTATCCAAAGGTTGATTAAATTTTATACATTGATGAAACATATCATACATTTTTGTAACATTTGAAACGTTCCAGTTATTCAAAGGTTGATTAAAACTTTTACAGTAACCAAACATATCAATCATACCAACAACATTGGATACATCCCACTTTTCCAATGGTTGATTAAAATTTGTACATTCATTAAACATATTATTCGCTTCTTCAAGATTAGAGACATCCCAGTTTTCTAAAGGTTGATTAAAGTTTGTGCATGCTGAAAACATATATTGCATATCTATAACTTTAGAGACGTTCCAATTATTTAATGGTTGATTAAAATGTTTACAGTTCTTGAACATATAGTACATTAAGATTACATTAGAAACATCCCAATATGATATATCTTCATTAAAGTCGTAAAAATTCTGAAATAACGTTGACATATCTTCTATTAATGATGTATCCCAATTTGATATGTGACCGTATTGTTTCAATGCTTTTTTTTTATTATCATCCCACATGTCAACTGCTTTTACTAATTCTTCTTTTATTTTTGGTTTAAAGAATGTAAATTCTTTAATTATACTTTTAACTTCTATTGGCAATTTTTGAATATTATTTTTTAAATCCAAATAATTAACATTAATCATGTTTGTTCATTATATAATGGAAAATAACTTTATGTACTTTAATAATTAATATTCTGTAAAAACTATTTATACTGTTGTTTTGCAGTAAAATGATAGACTACGTATAAATAATTACAGCGATTTCATAATACGTTTCCATTGTTTAATCCTTTGTAAAGAATGCTTTTTTAATTCTGCTGCCTGTTGCTTTGAATAATCATAAGTAAACAAATTATCTTTTTCATGCTTAAAAACTCTATTCTTAAACAATTCCATCGACTCTTGATATGCTTCTTGAAAATCGTTATTTTTATGATACATATGATAGATTAATGCTCGGTCAAAATCATATGCACATAATAAATCTGCTTCTCTAACTACATGATAGGCTGACTGGTATTTACCCAAATCTGGAAAACCTTTTTTTTTAACTTTTGAATAAGACATGGTTCCTACAATATCGTGTACGGCTTTAATTTCTTTATCAGTAATATGTTCCTTTAACATATTATCAATACGGTCCATTCCCTCGGATTCGTTCATATATTTCTTATCGCACATATCATGTAATGCAGAAGCTACATATACAACTCTCTCATGAGGTATTAAATCTGAGTGTGTAAGTTTTTCATTTTCAAATATATTTTGCGCATAATGTAAGGTATTAAAACTATGCATTACCCCATGTGACTCATCTAAAGATTTTGACTGTGTTGTTGCCATAATAAATTGAACCAGAGACGATACAAATTTCATAATCATAATATATATATTAGGATTATATTTTTAATCACTTTTTTCTTTTTTGTTTTCTTGTTGTTCTTCATTTAACTCATGCAGTTTATTTCCTTTCTTTGGTGTTAATGATTTTAACGTGGATACTCTTTTATTATCAAGTATTTTCAATGTAAAATTTTTTGTTACTTGATTAAAATGTAATCCAGGTATTGATATAATGACTCGTTCTTCTTTATTATAAACAACATCTTTACTTTTGTTTAACTTGTTTCTATCTAAACAAGATTTAAAAAATGTTTTCAATAGTTTTAAATCCTTAGAAGACATATTTTGTTCTTTCCCATGTTTATCTGCATACTCTAGTAAACGTTGATAACGGTCAGTTTTATCAAGTTTTATCCAAACGTCCCCTTTATTGCGAATCTTTTCTTTTTCAAGCAAGTCATCAAGTTGCTCTACATTAATCGTCGATACTTTTTGTTCTTCTACTTGTAAACTCATTATTAGAAAGTTGCCTTTATATAATAATCTAAAAATATATGTTTATCTTCTTTTATAAATAGTATTTATTGAAGTTATATCTTTACAAAAATTTATCCAAATCACTCTTATTTGGACCGTTCACATGCAGAAATAACGGATTTTTGTTATTATAATATATAATAGATTTGCTTATACTTATTTCTTCTATATCAACACCATAGGTGTTCAAAAAAAGATCATTGTTGTAATCTAATTCTATTTTATCTTGATGTTGAAAAAAACTGTGTGTCCAAAACAATTGGTCATCATGTTGGTCATTATATTCATAATTTTGTAAACATTTTTTCAAAGCCCACACTTTTCCAATATATAGACCACTATTTAAAAAAGGAAACTTAGTATTAATATTATCGTAATGTTTTATCATTCTAGGGTCTGGACTACATGTTGTTTCTGCACCAAAAACGATGGGTTTATTAAACATATTATATCTATCTACAACCGTTGAAAAATCACCATAATAAATAACATCGTATGCATCAGTAAACAAAATCAGTTCGTTATCATCAAGTTCATTATTTATTAAAAAATCTTGAACTAATTTTATTTTTAAACCAAAGTTTCCGTTAGCATGCCATCCAATATGTCTATTTTCATCCTTACCTAATATATAAATATATTCACCATTTTGAAGGACTCTTTTTTTAATATTTTCCAAGATAGGATGAGGCTTTGTTGCTATTGTTAAATAATGAACTCTCATATGTATATAAAAAAGATTTATTTAAATTCGTTCTTCCATTATTTAAAACAATTTTAAAATAAAAATATAAACATATGTTTTTTAAAACACTTAATATGTCTAATTTCGTTTTAGATATAGAAAAAATATGCGAATTTTTACCTGATGAAAATATGGAAATTACAGAAAAAAACGATTTGTTTTTAATTCAAAAATACATTCCAACTATATTTACAATTTATTCAAATAAAACTAAAAAAAATTTATATAATTCCGCTTTTTTATATTGCAAAAAAATAATTGATCATGTAGATTCATGGTATACTCCAAATATATCAGAAATATTATGCAATATTATAAATAATTCTATGAAAACAGAAAAGGAGTATGCGTTCTTGTTACTCGATTATTTAATTGAAAAGAATAACAAAGAGATTCGCATATGCATGCCCGAATTAGTTCCTTTTGTTACAACGTTTATTAATGATGTAATTCAAAATATTAAACAATATTCTTCTATTGTATTGGAGAAACTACTTAAATGCAGTGGAAATATAGATTTAGACTCATTTATACCTATTGTTTTGAAAGGTATTAAAGACCATAATTTAACTTACGACGCAGTGGAGTCTTTGGCTAGTTGTGTATTTGTGCAAAACGTAGAGGCTCCTGCTCTAGCAATTACAATGCCAATAATTATGCGTGGTTTGAAAGATAAAAAAACTGCTACCCGTCGTTTAACTTGTGTTATTGTTGATAATATGTGTAAGCTAATTGAACACCCTAAAGAAATTTTACCATTTTATGTAAATTTAAAAAATGAACTAGAAAGATGCAACGATACCATGAGTGATCCAGAAGCAAGAAAAGTTAGTGCAAGAGCACTTAATACATTAAAAGAATCGTGTGCCGAAAATGAAAATGCTATTTTCAAAAAGTTACCATCAGAATTTCAAGAAATTATCATAGAAAAATGCAATGAAAAATCTATTTCTTATGATGATGATATGTTAAAGAATATATGTGTATTGACTGCAAACTTATGTAATAGTCACTATTTTGAACAAGAAATATGGAACAAAATATATGAAAAATATGGTTTGCAAGATATTATGGAATCTATTTATAATTCTGCCAAAGATTCATTTAAAGTAAAAGAATTTATATTTGAAGATACAGAAGAAGGAAAAGATTTGTATAAAGGTGATTTTTCATTGGCATATGGTGCATTAACATTATTAAACAATACGAATTTGCATTTAAAACAAAATAGATTTTATGGTTTACTTGGACCCAATAATTGTGGTAAAACAACACTTATGCGTGCTATAGCAAATGAACAAGTGGAAGGATTTCCAAAGAAAGATGAATTAAAGACTGTATTTGTAGAGCATGAAATACAAGAAATTGAGGTAGGAGAAGATGATAAAGGTTTTCCTATCTTAAATATTGATTTATGTGGTATTGATTGGGTAGTACATTGTTGCAATGTTTTATATAAGATGGAACCACTTGTTACAAGCGAACAAGTAGAAAAAGTAATGGAAGATATAGGTTTTGGATACGCAAAAAAGGATATTGGAAAAGACCGTGCTGCAGATATGGGTATGGGCATTACCACTTACTCTGGTGGTTGGAAAGTAAAAATGCAATTATGTGCAGCAACTTTGATGAATGCTGATATTCTTATGCTTGATGAACCTACTGGTCATTTAGATGTTAACAATATTGCCTGGATAAAAGGATGGTTAAAAAATTTTATGAATAATGGAGGTTCAATTATTACAACTTCTCATGATTCACAATTTTTAAATGAAATGTGTACTCACGTTATTGATTTTCAAAGTCGTAAATTAAGAATGTTTACAGGAACTAAAGGTAATGTATTGCAAGAATTTGTAGATAAGTATCCTGAAAAGAAGGGCTATTTTGAACTAAAAAATGATGTAGTCAAATTTAAATTTCCAGAACCAGGTCCACTAGAAGGAGTAAAAAGTATGTCAAAGAGTCTTTTAAGAATGAATAATGTTACATTTCAGTATCCTACTAGAGATACCCCAACTATATTTGATATTAACTTAGATTGCTCGCGTATTTCTAGAGTTGGTGTCATAGGTGCAAACGGTGCAGGAAAATCTACAGCCATTAAAATTTTGATTGGAGAATTAAAAACAAATCAAGGTATAGTTACAAAGCACCCTGATTTACGTATGGCATATATTGCACAACACGCATTTCATCATTTAGAAAAACATTTACATAAAACACCCACTCAATATATTATGTGGCGGTTTGCCGGCAATGAAGACAAAGAAAGTTTAGATAATATTAACAATGGCGAAGTGAATGATGAAAATATTAGAAAATACTATTTAGTATCTAACGATTTAGGTATGGAACTAGTACCATGTGAAACACCATCAGATGAAAAGAAAGCTGTAGAACCTGATACAATATTATCAAGAAGAGATAATAAAAAATTAAAAATAAAGGAATATGAAGTAAAATGGAAAGGAAAATCTGAAGAAATGACTATGTGGGTAAAACGTGATATTTTAATTAAAATGGGTGGTATTAAGTTAGTACAACGTCAAGACGAAAAAGAAGCAATTCAAGCAGGTCTTGTATCTAAGACATTAACTACAAAAGACATAGAAAAGCATTTTGCAGATTTTAGTATCGAACCAGAAACAGCAAACCACACATTAATTAAATCCTTATCTGGTGGTCAAAAAGTAAAAGTCGTACTTGCTGCATCCTTATGGTTAAATCCTCATTTAGTTATTCTAGACGAACCTACTAACTATCTTGATAGAGATGGTTTAGGTGCATTAACCAACGCAATTCATGAGTTTAATGGAGGTGTTGTTATAATTTCACACAACAAAGAATTTACAAATGCAGTGACACAAGAAAAATGGATAATGGAGAAAGGTCGATTACGGAAAGAAGGAGAATCAATTGAAAAGAAAGAGGAAGGAAATGAAATCATTAAAGAAAAAAATGATACCATTATAGATTCATTAGGAAATGAAATTAAAATAGAAAGAAAAGTTCAGTTAAGTGATAAGGAAAAGAAAAAGGCAATAAAAGCATTGCAAAAGCAAATAAAAGATGGAAGGAAAAAAGGGACCCTAGCTGAAGATGAAATTATGAAATTAGAAGATGAACTGGAAGAATTACAAAGTTCATAATATTGCATCTTTCATACCTCTATAATTCTTATCAAATTCCATAATAAGTTGATAAAATCCTAACGGAAACATAAAGTGCCAAACAACATGACCATATTTTGTTGTCTCTGTACAATGTACTTCAGAGATTACCCAACATGCGCCACCAATAGCCGATGTTAATAGATAACGTTTATAAGCATAATTATACTTAATAGATACCTTATATATCAAATAAATTGTAACTCCTAAATAAAATAAAAATATATTTGGGAATAGTTGGTCATACTTAGAAACAGTGTTAATAACTAAAAAAAAAACCATAAATGCAGAATTCCATCCGTTATACCAATTAATTGGTTTTTTATCATAAAAATAATACATTCGCAGTAAACCCCATATTCCATAGTAGTTTGATAAAATCATAGTAATTTCATCACCTTGTTTTCCATACCAATTTAAATAATAATGATAATGAAAACTTGCGAAACCATTTATTGACAGCATGCAAGCTATATTATAAAACATACTACTTTTTGGAAACCCGATTATAAACGGAAATGCGCTAATTACAAGAGATGTATAAGAATTCCATAATTCAGGTCCTTCATTATTTTGTAATCTAGATTCACAAAAATTATGTTTAAATTCATTTTCCATTTCTATATGTAAATAATATAATATTTAAATTATTTACTTATGACTATTCATAAACGATTATTTTGATTTTTTATGTAATTCATAGTTTTATCTAAACTTGTACGAATAGTTGTGGTGCTTCGACCCATTAGTAATGCAATTTTCTTGACCGAATATTTTTTTTTTAAAGGGTATAAGTGATATCTTAACAAAAATACTCGCTTGTCGAATGGAGGCATTTTTTCAAGAATTTCAACTATTATTTCTTCATTTGTTCGGTCTTTATCCGATGATTCATAGCCAAATTTTGTTTTTTCTATATACATATGATTGTATCCATAAGCCTCTACTTTTTCATCTTTCGTTGGTTTATGTTTTTTTACCATAACATGATAATGTTTAAATCTTCCAAATCCATGACTATTTGTGAAACATCGATATAATTCATCTTTTATGTGAAAACGACTAAAAGATGTTACACTAACCGAACCATTATAGTTTTTCATAGAACGGACTAAACCATATAATGCTGCCTGATTCATTTCTGAACATTTTACATAACTAGGATTTATCTTATAATGTTTTTGAAAATTTTGTGCTTGTCTAATTGCCCACCAACTATACTTAGACACAAGTATTTTTTTTACTTTATTTTTTTTAGATTCTTCAATATCTGGATGTGATAGTATTTTATGTATATATTTAAGTTGAACAGGTGTTAAATAATAACTTAAACCATAACAAATGTATGTAAGTAATAAAATATATTTTAACATTACCTTTTATCAATTAATATATGTCTAGACTAGTTTTTAATTACTTTATTATCTAGTTTTATTTGCTCATTACCTACATCGCCTAATATATTTCGCATCATTTTTTTACATTATTGCCAACTTTTTCTACATAAATGTTTTACAATTGCTTTATTATAAATTAACTTTTGTAAAAGTTCTGCCCAACCTACAGAACGATGTTTTCCATGATTACATATAAATGCTATTTTTTTTGGATTATCAGTCTCTATATGTGTTAATATAATTCCTATTAATTCTAAAAATTTGGGATGTAAAATAATGCTATCTTGTATAATATTACTCAAACCATTTATTGTATGAACATCAATATCTTCATTTATTTTTGTTTGAAATTTTCTTAAATCAAAAATAATATCACAATCCACTTCCTTTTTGTCTTTTTTTACACCCCAACTATAGATTATTAAATTTTTATTTTTATTAATTTCTTTATTATTTATTTGATTAGGTAAATTATTCAGTATAGTTTCTATATTTGCTTTATTTTCAACATCTGTATCATATACAATTCCAATATCATTTTCATAATTATCATAGATAAGTTTAATTACTTTGTTTTTAGAAATTTGATTCTTATTCATTTATAATTATAATATTTTATTACCTCCCCAGTAGAAATGTTCCTCGTCTTTATCACTTTTTATCAATTAATATATGTCTAGATAAGTTTTTAATTACTTTATTATCTAGTTTTATTTGCTCGTTTCCTACGTCACCTAATATATTTCGCATCATATCTAAACAGAAACTATATTGTGGATGGTCATCGTTAAAACATTCAGGATGTTTTTCTTTCCATAAAGGCAATGCAGAATAATTATGTTTTGCTACAATTGAAATCATATTATGTAACTTAGAATTCTCTGGTGTATCTTTACTCCACTCATCATTATCTTTAATATACATTGTTTCTCTTTTTAAATCCGTACAATGTAATGGTCGTTTTGTTATGTCTAAATCTTTAATTCGAGATAAAATCATATTCGTCATTCCCTCTACATAACCAATTTTTCCTATATTTTCTATATCTTTAAAATCAATTTGGATATTTTCTATAAATTCAGACATATTCATAGCATCTTTACAAGTTGTATTTAAAAAGAAATTTAAGTTGAATTTTTGATTGTTATTTGTTGTATTATGTATAGTTTTTCCTTCACTTACTACATCAATCAATTGTTTTTGTAATTGTTGATTTTCTTTTTGTTGCTCTATTAATAAATCCTTAAAATCATGATTTTGCTTTATTAAGTCTAACATCATTGATACATTATTTATATCTGGCTGCAGTATAGTGTCATTTTCTACATGGCTGTTTTTTGGCTGGAAAATGCTTTTTTTTTCACATTTTAATTTATGACGAAATAAGTTTTGTCTACAACTATATATTTTACCACATTCACATGATAATGCAGTAACTTCTTTTTGTAGTCCTGTTGTAGTCCTTTTATGTTTTGCAGTCAAAATATGAGCATTATAATTACTTTTTTTGCTGGTTATAAAGTTGCATTTTTCGCAAATATATGTTAATGCTGTTTTTTGGCTGTTTTTTGTAGTCATTGTAGTCCTATTATATGACTACAAAAAAAAGCCCTAAATTCTTTTCCAAAAAATATTTTTTTTTTTATGCAGTCACATTTTTTATTAAAAATATCGTATTTAAAGCATAATGGTGTAAATCGTTTTTTTGCATTTTTTTCAACCAAAAGTCAAAAAAAATTTCCAAAAATGGACAAAAATTTTTGTCCATTTTTCAATTTTTTTTCCACGAATTTAAAAAAATTATTCGTGTTTTTTCTTTATAACGTATAAAAATTCTTTTACAGGTTTATATTCTTTTTCTCGCTTATAATTGCTAATACCTTTTAATCGATTGTATGTTTTATGAGTTATTGGTATTTTTTCAACATTCGACGCAAAATTTTTTAAAAGTTCGTCTAATTCAGGTATAGGTATAATACCCCCATCGTTATAGGATAAAACAATATAGGATGCATTCGTGTGTTTTATCAAATCTTCTAATGCTGTTCTAGCATGTTTTTTACTATTATAATTAGATGTAAACCAATTTAATGGTTGACCTCTATTAGAGTCTGGAATATCTATGGTTTTATCCCAATCGTTAATTATATCTAACAAAAAATAGTATATGGAATATGGGTGTTTATTGTAAGGTGGGTCATAATATACAACGTCTAATTTTTGTTTCGATGATATAGTTTTAATCCAGTCATTTGTATCCATTTGAGAAATATGTATTTTTGTATTATTTTTATGAAATATAGGTTCCATTAATTTAATTGGAGCAGTAATACGTTTTGTATCTACTTTATTTTTTCCACCATAAGCACCTATTTCACCATTTTTGTAAAAAGCAGAAAATTGTCCATTTGTATTATTATGTATAGAAGATTGTACTAATAACGGAGCTAATAAGAATGGTTGATATTTTTTTGGTAATGTATCAATATAATCTCTTAATATGTCAATATTTTTACCATTTTCATGTGTAAAGTATGCACGTTCACCTTTTTGTATATTTTCTTTTGAAGGAGCCCAATGTTTTGAAATCCATGGTTGATTTATTTTCTTTTCTTGCAATAATAATTTATTTGCTTGATTGATGTATTCATTTATTTTTTGTAAACATTGATTTGAGGGATTTGACAAATAACATTCGTTTAATGTTTTACTATATCCTGCAATATCATTTACGTAAAGGTGCTCTGCTTTTGTTTTTAATAATCTACTAACTATTCCAGAACCAGAAAATCCATCTCCAATAGTTAAGGCGTTTTTTCCTAATTCACCTTGGATCTCATCAATAACAACTTCAATTTGTGATAAAAGTTTGCGTTTATTACCCATATAAGTTATTATTTGATTTCTTAAATATTCGTCATTGCTCATGTAATTTAGTTATATATATTTATTTGGTAAAAAAAACTTACAATTCTTGAATTACAAAATTTAAAATTTAAAATATCTATAATAACATTATTGTATGCTAGCTTTTACTGAGTTTATAAGAATATTACGGCATAATAAACCAAAACATAATAAATAATAATTTGCGTTGTTAAAAAATTAAATAGTTCTTTGTGAATACTATAAATGGAAAGAATGTTTAAGATTTATATTATCAACTTGAAACATAAAACCACTTTAAAAAAAGAAATGGTTGAAAAGTTATCTAAATTATCTATTGATTATGAATTCTTTGAAGCCATTTATGGAAGAGATTTAGATGATAAATATTACCTAGAAAATGAAATAAAAATGGATCCCTTATTTAGGAATTCGTATATGAATTCCTGCATTACAACTGGAGAAATAGGTTGTAGTTTAAGTCATTATTTTGTTTGGAAGAGAGCATTTGAAGAGGGTATACAATATCCTATTATTTTGGAGGATGACGCCAATTTAGGAAATAATTTTGAAAAAGTATGTTTGGACATAATAAAAAATAAGCCAGATTTTGATATGGTTTATTTAGGTAGAAAGACTTTTGGGGATGATCATGGAACTCATATGGAATTAGATAATTCGTATAATTTAATGAATCCTACATTTTCTTATTGGACAGTTGGGTATATGTTAAGTTTAAATGGTGTTGAAAAATTAGTAAATTCTGGATTTTTGCAAAATTTAATTACAGTTGATGAATTTTTACCAATGTTATATTTGAATACATATAGTTTATATTGTAATAAATCTAGATATAATATTAATAAGTTTGATGTATATGCAATACATCCATCTGTTGTAAATCCTAAACCAAATACTTTTCTATCATCTGAAACTGAAGCGCAACCATTTTATAGTTTGAAATATGAAAATAACTTTTATAATAACGTTTTACAAGCAGTCACTGTAGGGACTGACCCAGTTGATGGTTATCATAGATATGTAGAAAGTACAGGTGTATATGGAATTCCATATGTATGTTTAGGTTTTGGAAAGCCTTGGTGTGGTAATGATATGGCAAAAGGTGCAGGAGGAGGACATAAAGTTGTTTTACTAAAACAATATCTTGAAAAATTCGACGATAATGATGACCGATTACTAATTTTTACCGATTGTTATGATGTTGTATTTTGTGTATCACCTGATAAAATAATAGATAAATTCAATGAAATGAAAACTAGAGATAAATTTGATATTTTAATTTCAAGCGAAGCTCATATATGGCCTGATAAAAGTTTAGAACCTCAGTTTCCTGACGTAGGTACTCCATATAAATTTTTAAATTCGGGTGGTTTTATGGGTTCGATTAGAGATATAAAAAGAATGATTCAACCACATATTGAGTCATATGATGATGACCAATATTATTATCAGATTCAATATTTAAAATCAGTTAAAAAAGAGACTGAATTGGTGATTAAATTAGATGCAAAAGCCGAAATATTTCAAACATTAAGTAGTCATTTCTATTATATTGATATAGATTTTGGCCGTTCTTCTATAAAGAATAGTTTAACTAATTCAGAGCCACTCGTAATTCATGGAAATGGTGGTCCAAAATCTAAAATGTTTTTTGATAAATTATGTAATTATTTAAATCTCAGATACCGACATGTTTACGGGTATAAAGATTATCATTCTAAACTAGACAAGTTGACTAATATAGAAGAAAATAACTATCCAACAATATATGCAAATATAATTGTTGATAAAAAAGAATTTTTAAATAATATTACTAATTTGTTCCAGCAGAATTATCCGAAAAATAAAATTGTTTATCATGTTCTCAATATAACTGGTGAAAGCCTAGAAGCGGAGATTAATAATTTGCAAAAAGAACATAATGTATTTATATATTTAACAAATTCTACTAAGGATTCAAGCACATTGAGAACATATTACATATCTTTACTTTCTAAATTAGGAAACTTCTATGATTACCTTTTTATGGGTCATATACGTCATGTAATACAAGAAATGAATTGGTTTAAAAAGGCTATAACTAGTAATTTACATGTAGTAGCACCTATGTTAAAAGGAAACAGTAACAACTTAATGTCTAATTTTTGGGGAGAAATAGATAGTAATAGTGGTTTTTATGCTCGTTCATGGGACTATATGAATCTAATTAATAATTATTATAAAGGTTATTGGAATGTTCCATATATTTCAGGTAGTTTATTAATAAACAAGAACAAAAGAGACTATATTATAAAGGCCATATCAAATGAACATATAAAAAGTCACGAAGAACAAAATTTTGATATGTTTTTTTGTAGATGTTTACAATTACGAGGTATTTTTATGTTTATAACAAATTATGAAAATTATGGTTATATTACCGAATAAATAAAGTTTTTTTTTATAATTCAAATATAATATAATTTATGTCTAATATTAAACAAATTATATTATCAAACACAAAAAACGAAAAAAGAAAAATAGTAAACAGTGAAAGTTGGGAGAAAAATATACAAAATATTAATTATGAAGAACAACTAGAAATATTAAGAAATATTGGAAGTGAAGAAAACAATATGGAAGTAGAAAAAATAATAAAAAATAATATTTTAACAAAGATTCGGGGTTACAAAAACCAAGACCAAAAAAAAAAAATTTTAGATAAAGATAATATTGTAGAGTTAAACGATGTAGTAGAGCTTTTAAATACATCAAAATTATGTTGTTATTATTGCAAAAAACAAACAAGTATATTTTATGAAAATGTAAAAGACGAAACACAATGGACACTGGATAGATTAGATAATAAATATGGTCACAATAAAGGAAATGTTGTAATATCTTGCTTATCGTGTAATTTAAAACGAAAAACGATGCATTTTAAAAGATTTGAATTTACAAAACAATTACAAATTATAAAAAATGAACATGAACAAAGTGATATAAAATGAACTTTATTGAACATTATAAAATGATGCAAAATATTCATTCAGAAATAGAAAATAAATTGGATAAATTTTTGAGTTCAAAAAAAGTACCAAATTTACTTTTTCACGGTTCTTCGGGTTCAGGAAAAAGAACATTAGTTAATAATTACATTAATAAAATTTATTTTAATGATAAAGCTAAAATTAAAAGAAACGTAATGAATGTAAATTGCAGTCATGGAAAAGGTATTAAATTTATTAGAGACGAATTAAAATTTTTTGCAAAAACCAATATTCAATCAAATGAAGGAGCAAATTTTAAAACAATTCTTCTTATTAATGCAGACCAATTAACTATAGATGCTCAATCTGCATTAAGGAGATGTATTGAGTTGTTTAGTCACAATACACGGTTTTTTATCATCGTAGAAAACAAAGATAAACTATTGAATCCTATTCTTTCTAGATTTTGTGAAATATATGTTCCAGAATATTATGAAAATGAAAAAATGATTAATTTACATATTGAAAACAACAAAAATAATATTTTTCATGATAAAAAGATTGAAAAAATAAAGTGGATACAACAAAAACTGAAAAATATGAAAGAAATAAATCATCAATATTTTGTTAGGTTGGCCAATGATATGTATGAAAATGGCTTATCTTGTTTAGACTTAATAGAATACATTACTGAATATGAAACATTAGATGAGTTAGAAAAAACAAAAATAATCATTTATTTCGAGAAAATAAAATCTCAGTACAGAAATGAATGTTTATTAATTTTTACATTATTTGATTTTATCTATTTGAGAGAAGATAAGAATATATGTTTTTAAAACAACAAAATACTTAAAGTCGAATGTATATTAATTATATAAATGGACGATTTTGTAATATCAAATTTACATGAATCTAGAAATGAATGGTGTAGCCGTTTGGTAAGTATATTTACTCCATTGGTTATTGATGGTATGCGTTCGATATTTAATGAATCTTGGAAAATATGTGCAGATAATGACGAAATGAATAAATATTTAATGACATTTCAGAATTTACTTTCCAGAGTACCAAAATGGAATAACAATATTATAGAAGACGAAAGAAAACGTATTATAGAACGAAGTGGTTGTGATTATTTGGAAGATTTAATTACTTGTGTTCATATTATTCAGTTAAAAGTCCTTACTTGTATTCGTGTCGGAAGTAAACAAAAGAAAATAGATATTTCCATTCCAGATTTAGATACATTTATACATAAGGTATACATAAATACAGCCAGAAAAGTTTATAGTAATGTATATTTATTTGAAAAGAATCTATCTCCTTTACAGTTGCAGAAAAATAATCGTGAATTAGAAAATATAGTTCAAGAATGTATCATGTTGGCTATTAGAGAAAGTATACCTACTGAAGCAATAATACGAGCTTACATGGATGAGAACGTTGAACATGAAGAACAAGTATTTATAGAAGATGTAGAAGAAAATAAAGAAGAAAATAATGAAGTTAAACAGACAGAAAAAGAAGAAGAAAATGTAGGAGATGATACAAATAATAAAGAAGAAGAAAGTATTCCAGAAGTTGTTCCATCTATTCAAAATGTAGATAATGAAGATGTAGTAACTAAATTAACTTTTAATGATGTAGATAGTGTACTTCAAGAAGATAATAAAATAGATGAAGTGGAGGCACCAAAATCTTTGGAGAGGTTAGAAGACCTTACTACTTCAAGAATGCTAGAGAGAAAATTAGAAGAAGAACCAAGAGAAGATTTTCAAGAAGAAGATGATGATGAGGAAAGGATACAGATATCTACCGAACCAGTTGATTTAAGTGGTTTTGATATAATTGACGATTCTGTAGGTAAGGTTTCTAGCGAAGATATTTTATTGAATGATATTGAAGCGCCACCTCCTCTTTAGGAACATTCGTTGAAAATATAAATTAATATTCTTTTTTAAAGTATATTAATGGAAAAATTATTAATTATTAGTGCATTAATTGCTCTCATGTTTTTCATATTAAAAATGTTAGAAATGAAATATATTGATAAAGAAATGAAACCATTAAAGAACGTAATTCGTGATTCTGTATTTGTATTTGTAGCAAGTTTAGGATGTTTATTTGTCTTTTTAAATTTTAACGGCTCTATTAATGATTTTATGAGTATAATAACAGCAGATAAAAGTGGAAATTTAAAGGCTACTGAAATATTTACAGACGAACCGGGATTTTAAATTTTATATATTTTGAAATGCTTAATTATTTTATCATTTATTTATATAGTAAAAATGAATGATATATTAGATTTGAATAGAGATTTACTAGATAACACCGAAAATATTACCATGAAAATAAAAAAATCTCGAAAAAAATATGATAAACAAGAAAAGATTGAAAAAAAAAGGACAACAAGGAAAAAATATAAAAAACAAAAAGGCGGTACACCTATGAAATTAGGTATACTTTTAATAACAACTCATGGGAATTTGAATCCTGAAGAACCAGAAGAAACCTACACAAATAAAATGACTGTAAGAAAGATAAACGCAGTTTCACCTGGAGTATGTAATTACATTTCACCTGATTCTCTCATAGATATGGGAAATAGTATGAGTACCTTTATAAATAGTGTTAGAAAACAATGGGAAGAAGAAAATATTGCTAATCCAAATGTAAATGATATTGAATTAGAATTTAATAATTTATCGGAATTGCAAAAACAACAAAAAATTCAAGATGTTAGCCGAACATTAAGAACATTTATGCCTCGTATAGACGATGTTTTGAAAAATGCAAAAAAAGATACAAAATTAATTGAAAAGGGGAAACCAAGAGCGTCTGAGTATGCTCCTGAAAACCCTGACAAAGATAATGATTACCTTTATTATGAAGATCATATTGATAAGTCATATAGTTTAACACATTGGAAGAAAAATCAAAAGTATATGAATAAGGTTTATACAATTATACCAGAAGAACGTAAAACTGAATCAGAAAATCCATACGATAATACAATGGTAATACTAGGAAATAAGGAAGGTGCAAAGGAAATTCCAGGTTTAATTAAACAATATAAAACTCGTAGTAGTTACAAGGGTGATGATGAAGATTTTCAAATCACATTACAAGATGTATTGGAAAAGTTAAACGAACAGGGTTATACAGATACAATTATCATTGATTTGGCATGTGCTTTCGCAGATGAAAGAGGTCAACGTAGATTTGAAAGAGATAGTGATATTGTTTATAATGGTGGCGAAAAAACTCCTGAAAAAGGCGGAAAAAGATTAAATGAAACATTAGTGGAAATGTTAGAAAAAATGTCAAAATTAATGAATAAAAAGGGTGATATGATGAGGTCTCGTATATATGGTAAGGCAGCAGATAGTGTATTATCAGTTAGAGAAGATATTACTGATATAGAACAAGTAAAAGGGAAACCAAATATTGGTCCAACTATGTTATCAAAAATGAAAGAATACATTGAAACTGGTACTTTGTCTGTATTAGAAAAAGAGAAAAGTAATCCTTTATTATGGCTTACTGATATACATGGAATTGGTCCCAAAAAAGCAGGTGAATTGATTCAAAAAGGTATTCGTAATATAGAACAATTAAAAGAAAGAAAAGAAGAATTATTAAATAATGTTCAAAAAATGGGTTTAAAGTATTATGATGATGTATCCAAACCTATACCACGTGGTGACATAGATATGTTTAAAAAAATGTTTGATGAAGAGTTCAAAAAAGTTGCCGAAGAAGATAGTAAATATGAAATAGTAGGAAGCTATCGTAGAGGAAAAAAGGCTTCAGGAGATATAGATGTAATTATTACTTCAAAAAATCAAGAAATATTTAAAAAGTTTGTAGATTCGTTAAAAGAAAAAAATATTATAGTAGAAATATTATCTTATGGAAATACTAAAGCATTAGTAATTGGTAAATTACAACCAGACTCTACAGCAAGAAGAATCGATTTTATGTATACACCACCAGATGAATATCCTTTTGCTATATTATACTTTACTGGAAGCAAAGCGTTTAATACAGTTATGAGAGGTCATGCGTTAAAAATGGGAATTTCTTTAAATGAACATGGAATGTATGAAAAGCAACAAGGAAAAGAAAAGGGGAAAAAATTGGACAAAAAATTTACTACAGAAAAAGAAATATTTGATGATTTGCAATTGAAATTTAAAGAACCTGAATTGAGAAAAGACGGTTCGTCAGTAGAACCAATAAAACCAGTAATAGAAGAAAAACCTAAACAGGATAAACAGGAAGGGCCAAAATTAGGAAAATTGAAAAGAAAATATACAAAGAAGAAAAAAATAACAATACATGAATCAGAATTACCAGAATTAGTCCCTATCGTTTCGCAAGAACCACCTAAAAAGAAAGAAGAAGAAAATAAAGAAGAAATGGTTGTATCAACACGTAGTAGTACTAAAAAAGAAAAAAATAAAACTAGGAAAAAAAGAGTTTTAAAAGAAGACAATACACAAGATATAGAAAAAATGCCGAAAATGAATGTCAAAAAAGCGGAATTAATTATGTCACAATTTAAGGAGCAAGGTATTGAAGTCTTAGAGAAGATGAAAGAAAAAGATTTGCAAGATTTTATTCAAATATTAAATGCTCAATACTATAATACGAAAAAGGCTATGGCGACAGATACAGAATATGACATTATAAAAGAACTCATGGAAAGAAAATATCCAAAAAATACAATATTAGAAGAAGTAGGTGCAAAAATCGATAAAAATAAAGTAAAATTACCTTATGAAATGGCTTCTATGGACAAAATTAAACCAGATACAAATGCATTATTTAATTGGAAAAACAAATATGGAGGTCCATACGTTTTATCATGTAAATTAGATGGAGTAAGTGGTCTATATAGTACTGAGGGCGAAGAGCCAAAGTTATATACAAGAGGAAATGGAATAGAGGGGCAAGATATCAGTTACCTTATTGAAACATTAGATTTGCCCAAAGAAAAGAACATCGTTGTAAGAGGAGAATTTATTATTCCAAAAAGTGTTTTTGAGAAAAAATATAAATCGAAGTTTGCGAATGCAAGAAATCTTGTATCAGGTATAATTAACAGTAAAACCTTGGACAAGAAAGCAAAAGATTTACATTTTGTAGCATATGAAGTTGTAAATCCTCAAATGAGACCAGCAGAACAAATGGAAAAATTACAAGAAATTGGTCATGAGGTTGTTATGAATAAAACATATGAAGATATTACCAATGAACTTTTATCAACTTTATTAGTAGATTGGCGAACGAATTACGAATACGAAATAGATGGTGTTATTGTTTCTGATAATAAAATACATGTTCGTAAATCAGGTAATCCGGATTATGCATTTGCATTTAAAATGGTGATATCTGACCAAGTAGCTGAAGTAAAAGTGTTAGATGTTATTTATAGTATTAGTAAGAGTGGCTATATCAAACCCAGAGTGCGTATAGAACCAGTGAAACTAGGAGGTGTAACGATTGAATATGCAACAGGATTTAATGGTAAATTTATTGAAGATAATAAAATTGGTGTAGGAGCAATAATTGAAATTATTCGCAGTGGAGATGTAATACCATATATTAAATCAGTAATCCAGCCAGCAGAACAAGCAAAATTACCAGACATGTCTTATCATTGGAATGAAACCCATGTAGATATGATATTAGATGAGATTGATGATAACGAAGCTGTAATAGAAAAGAATATTACTGCATTCTTTACTTCATTAAAAGTAGATGGTTTATCGGAAGGTAATGTGAAACGCATCATGAAAGCAGGATTTAAAACTATTCCTACAATTATATTAATGAAAGAAACAGATTTTGAAGGGATAGAAGGTTTCAAAGAAAAAATGATAAAAAAAATATATAATGGTATTCAAACAAAGGTAAAAAATGCAAGTTTGGTAGAAATTATGGCAGCATCAAATATGTTAGGAAGGGGTTTGGGATTAAAGAAAATGAAACCTATAATAGAAAAGTATCCAGATATTTTAACATCTAGTCATAGTGAAGAAGAAAAGAAGGATATGTTAATGAGTGTAGATAATATTGGAAAAGAAAATGCGAATGCTTTCGTATCAAATATTCCCAAATTTATGAACTTTTTAAAAGATGCAAAATTAACAGATAAATTAAAATCAGAATTAAAAAATACAATTGAAGTGAAGGAGTCTTCGACAAAAGATACAAATCATCCATTATATGATAAACATATTGTTATGACAAAAGTACGTGATAAATATATCACAGAACAACTGAAAAAAATAGGTGCTCACTTAGATGATAACATAGGTAAAAATACGAATATACTTATTACCAAATCTAAAGAAGATGTTTCTAATAAAACTAAAAAAGCTAATGAAATGAAGATACCAATAATGGTTCCCGCTGAATTCGTGAAAACATATAATTTATAAGAATTACGTAATTAAAAAGTATCATTAAAACATATAAAAAATATTTTTTAATCATTATTAACTAAAATAATGATTAATGAATGTACAAATAATGACATGAAATATATACATATGGCAGTAGATGAAGCAAGTAAATCAAAACTATTATATCGTCATGGTTGTGTAGCAGCATCGTCTGGTAAGGTAGTTGCAAGAGGATATAATAAATATAGAACATTTTCAAAAGATGGACTTATAAATGATAATTGTTCATGTCATGCAGAAATTGATGTATTAAGAAAATGTAAGAAAAAAAACATAACAAAGAAATTATCTTTATATATTGTTCGATTATCAGGTGCTGACCATATTTGTAATTCTTTTCCATGTAAACAGTGTTTTGAAACAATGAAAGAATTTCCAATTAAAAATATAACTTATAGTGCAGGTGATGGCATATTTATAAAGGAATCGATGAAAAATTTTGATAGTGATTATCAGACAAGTGGTCAAGATATATTTCATCAAATTATAGATTCTAATATTAAATTATTAATGAAAAAAGTATAAATTATACGTAACAAGGTAAATTATCTAAGTCCATAATTTTAATATTTTCAGGAATATTATTTGATATTTCAAATGCAGAGAAATAGGGTAATTTCAGTTGGTTTTCTGGTAAATGATTATGCACAGTTCTTGCAATCATTTTATACAATTTAAAATCGGGATAGCGCTCTTGACCGTTTTTTTTATATAATATATTTTTATTGTAGTCGTCTTTACACCATAAAGAAACGACACTTTGTAAGTCATTAAAATCATCCGGATTCTCTTCTTCATCAATAATAAAATCATAAATAGAACATCCAAGACGACATAAATCAAAACTAAAATTTGGGTCAACTCTTGGTTTTTTCTCATTCATATATGGTTCGCAATTATATTGTGTAGATGCATCTCCATTAGGCCCAAAACAATTTCCCATAAACATTCTACCATTGAATTTATAAATGCTTCTTCCAAAGTCAATAATCTTATATATTTTTCCATATGTTGGGACTTTATAATATTGTTTATTTACTTTGTAATATAAAAATTCTTCATTTGTTTTGATATACATAATGTTGTTTGTATGAAGATCATTATGTGTTAAATGAAAGCATTTTTGATAAGTAATTAGATTCATAATTATTTGAAATAATGCACAAATACCCTTATGACTTGTCATTTCTTCGTTTTCAAATAAAGAATCAAATGTACCGTTGCATTTTTCAATGCATATACATTGAATTGGATAATTATAAATATAAGCTAGAATTTCCTCATCTTCATAACTAGATTCAATAGTTTCATAGCTACTTAATGATAAAGTACTTTCTTTTGATTCTTTTGAACATGAGTCAACGGTATCATCTTCTTCATCTTCTTCTTCTCCGCTAGATATACTTATTTCACTATTGTCACTATCACTATCTTCTTCTGGATTTTCACAACTTTCTATGGATTCCTCGTCAGTAGAAACTATATTTGAATCATTAGTAAGAGTTTTATTTGTAATTTTTTTTTCATATATGAGTTCATTATTTATAGTATTATATTCAATATTAATATCACGATTTTCTAATTCAGGAAGGGAATTAAAAGTTATATTATGATGATTCGTATTGGAAATTTTTAATTTTTCTCTATTTGCACGAGAGCCTGAATTATTATACTGTTCATAATGTTTATTCAATTCATATAAATTATTTATATTTTCATGGAAATATTCAGAATTTGAGAGATATTCAATATCTTCGCCTACATCTACTTTAAATTTTGATTGCATTCCTAGAAAAGAACCATAATAATCTATTCCGTGAACTATATTATGAGAATGTAATATTTTACTTGCTAAATAATAACAAAAATTATCTACATAAGAAACATTTTGCACGTCTGTTAAGTTTTCATGAATTTTATTTTCATTTTCTAATTTTGGTAAATTATTTAGGGAAGAATGTTCTTCTTTAAATTTACCAATCATATACCTTATTGGGTCTATTAAAGGAGAAAACTTAATAAATGTATTTTTTTGTTTTTTTGTATCATCAATCGTATCATGGACATATTCATTGTTGATAAATTGATATCTGTGATTCAATGTAATACGATTATAATTATTATCTTCTAAATGAAAAAATTTATTATATAGTGGGTGGTAATATTGTACTTTTTCTAAAGAGTAAGGATTATAATCGTCTTGAGATATTATATAATTACCACAAAGGTCAGAAATAATATTTTCTATTTTTTTTGGAATTTTATTATAGAATAATTCAAATTTAGACATATTAAAACTTATATAGGTGGTATTTATATTTTTCTTTATTTAAATAAACTAATTATACTACGTTTGAAAATGAATTATTATTTATTTTCTTATTTTATTATTAACTAAAATGACTTTAGAAATGAAAAAATTTAATATGCGTGAAATCACGTTCAAGCCTAATGAAAATAAAGGACCAGTTATAGTGATGATTGGACGTCGTGACACCGGTAAATCCTTTTTAGTAAGGGATTTATTATATTATCATCAAGATATACCTATTGGTACTGTTATTTCGGGAACTGAAGCAGGTAATGGTTTCTACTCAGAACATGTTCCTAAATTATTTATTCATGATGAATATAATACAGTATTAATTGAAAATATACTACGGCGGCAGAAAACAGTACTAAAACAAATGAATAAAGAGATTGAAACTTATAAAAAAAGTACAATAGACCCACGAGCTTTTGTAATATTAGACGATTGTTTGTATGACCAAGGTTGGACAAGGGATAAGATGATGCGATTATTATTTATGAATGGGAGGCATTGGAAAGTGATGTTAATTATTACTATGCAATATCCATTGGGTATACCACCAAATTTAAGAACAAATATTGATTATGTATTTATATTAAGGGAACCATACTTAACAAATAGAAAGCGAATATGGGAAAACTATGCTAGTATGTTTCCTACACTGGAAGCATTTTGTTCAGTAATGGACCAAACAACAGAAAACTATGAGTGTTTGGTCATTAATAATAATGCTAAATCAAATAAATTAAATGACCAAATATTTTGGTACAAAGCAGATAATCATCCTAATTTTAAATTAGGTTCGAAAGAGTTTTGGGATATTTCTAAAAATATGGGTTCAGATGATGAAGACGAAGCATATGACCCAAATAAATCAAAAAAGAAGACTGCTACTTCTGTAAATGTAAAGAAAACAAAATGGTAATCAACTTACACTTTCTGTTTCCTGTGACTCATCCTCGGTGTCTTCCTCAGTGTCAATCGCTTCATTATCGGAATCTAAAGTAATATTCCATCGAATATGATTATTTACTGGCTTTCGTTTTTGTTCTTGTATATAATTAAATACGAAAGGAGCATAATTATTTAGTTTACTTTTATGACTATGGGGATAATTTTCATTTATAACAAATGGTCTTTCAAACTCTGAATAGTCTTCATGAAAATATGCTTTAAATACTGGACGATTTACATGTGAATCAAATTCATTTATATAATGTTTTCTACCGAACAAAGGATTCTTCTTTTTGAAGTTTAAAAGCATTGCATTAACAACCATTTTACTTTCTATTTTTTCATAGCTAGCAAAAGAATATTGACTTTTTAAATAATATTTTAAGAATGGAAGAAACGCTTTCAAAAGTATTTCTTTTGAAAAGTCATCATTAATTAATATTTGTTCCTTTTTTGAACTTAAATTTAAATTGTAATCTTCTATCATATTATAAATATATTCGATTTGTGTTTCTTTTGAATATTTACAATTTATAAGTTGATTCATAGAACAATTTCTTAAATAAGTCTTATTATGGAAATAAAAAGCAGATATACAGAAATTTGATTGAAAATAATTATGAAATAATGTAGGCATAGCATAATCGCTTTTTTTAATAAAGAAATACAATGAGTACAAATTTGATTTAGTAAATGGTAAATTATTATAAGGATTTTTAATAGGTAAAGGTTCAGAGTACATTTCTTCACAATTCGACAATGACTTATGTACAATCTTTTTAACATCGTTAGTAGTAAATAAATACTTTGTATTTTCATGTAATAAACAAATGACATTTGGATCATCTACTAAAACCGGATTTAAATACATATCCGTTTCGCATCCTACATTTGCCTTTTTCATTTTACAAAGCAATGCAAATTTATTAAATGCCAAAATAGTTTTTTGACATTTGCTTATTATCTTCATAAATTGGTTTTTATCATCATCACTAATAAATTTATTATTTAAAGTTTTTATCATAAATTTATATTTGACTTGAAGAAAAGAACCGTCGAATTCATTTTCTATATTGAATTTACCTTTATAATCTGACTTTGAAGTTTTAGCCTTTTTATTTTTTCTTTTTTTTAAAGGTAAACTACTAGGAGGAAAGTTCATTTTATCTATACAATAGAAATGATGAAACATAGTATGAAACAAATAATGTGAAACTCCTAATTTTTTTATTTTATTTTCAAAAACTTCATTAAATTGACATTTATATGCAAAATCATTTTGTAATTTTTGTTGGTCATTAAATGTACCATAAAGTACTTTTTCTAGAGTAGTTAAAAATATGTTCATAGTTAATTATTTTTAATAACTAACTATCATAATTTTTATATCAATTTTTTAATCTACCTTTTGTAGTGTATTTTCTAGTTCTTTTTCTTCTGCTTTGGCCTTCATTGCATTTTCTATTAATAGTTCATTATGTAACTTGGCTGACTCTACATCAACCGCTTCACGAGAATCAAAATCGACCGTTTCTTTTACACCAATTAAGTTGCCTTCTTCGTCAATACGTTGAGTAAGTTTATTGTCATTTTCCTTCGCCTTTTCGATATTTTCTGCAATAGCTTTCTTTTTGGATTCACGTACACGCTCCTCAAACTCCTTCTTGGCTGCTTCTTCATTTTTAATCTTTTCTTTATGAAGTGCATTTAATTCTTCCTCCATATGCTCCACTCGTCCCGTCTTATATGCATCAGGATCCCATGGAACCCATATTCCTACTGGACCAACAAAGATATCGTGATTAGGGTCGTTTTCGCGTAATTTTTTACTTTTCATTTCTGCCTCTTCTTGTGTATTAAATACGCCGCGAACTTTCAACCCTCTTACCGAGGTTTGAAATGCATGTTCTTTATCGAACTTTTCATTTAATTTATCTTCTTGTTTATCCATAAAATTTTTGTAATCATCTTCAATGCCACTTTTTTGTAGTTTTGTAGTTTCTTCTTTGACAAAATCATTAAAATCATCAATCAGGGTTTCTACATTTAAACTATACTTATAAGCAATAAAATGAATAAATTCAAAATATCGCTCCATTGATTTAGAGAATTCCCATTGTTTAACGAATTGGTCAAATAAATATACTTCACGCTTTTTTAATATTTTTTCAGGAGACACGAAGGATAGACAAGTGAATTTTTGTCCAGCAATTGGTGGATCTTCATCACAAAGATCAACATATTTAGGATTTTTACTTCCGTCTGGTAAATTTCTTTTTTCAAAAGACATTTAGGATATAATGATTTTATTGCTTGTATATTTAAGTGATTTCATACAAATATAATAATTTTTTTTATTCTTATATAATATATTCTATAATGATTGACATGGTTGATATGAACGAACTTTTAAAACGCGCGATCAAATACTTGATTGAGGGTTTGGCCGTAGCCATCTGTGCTATGCTTATCCCCAAGAAGGCTCTTAACGTAGAGGAAATTATCATCCTTGCCTTGACTGCTGCTGCTACTTTCAGCATCTTAGATGTATTCATCCCTGCTATGGGTTCTAGTGCTCGCAGTGGTGCCGGTTTAACTTTGGGTAGTTCCTTAGTTGGTGGTATCCGTTTGGTAGCATAAGTATTTATGTAAAATATCATAATATAAATTTTATATTATGATTTTAATTGTTTTCTAATGCAGAAAGACGAGTTAAAACATCTGTTAATTGTGTTTTCAAAGTAGCAACCTCCGCTTTTTCTGCTTGTAATTGTCTATCTACTTCTTGTAGTGCTGCGGTTGCTACAGTGAAGATAGATTCTTTATTTAGACAATGAAAATCTTCTACTATCTCGCCATATACAATTATTACAGCCTCGTCTGTTATACCTTCATGTGTCACTATTTCAATCACATTTTTATTCGGGCAAGACACTACCTTAACTTCTACAAAGCTATTGTTTACATTTACCCTAATTATTGATGTATTTGTAAGTTGCATGTCATCATCTAATGGGATTCCTAGTCTCAATTCTGTTATATTATTCTCCATAATATGAGCTATTCCTGGTTTCAATATATTTGGTATTGCGCTAGTCTTATTCATTACAGCATACGGCAATACTTCACGCACTTCCTGTGCGATGAAGCCAATTACCGGTTCGCTTCCACGCGTATAAGTATCTTTATAAGTATATGTTGATGGGCGTAGTTGTCGTAGTTGTTGAAGTGCTATATCATCATTTATCTCTTCAATATTGTCTTTAATACGTCGATCACTTGTAACAACTAATGCTTGTGCCTCGATTGCGTTTGCTGCGTGTATTGAAAATCCATAACTAGGTGGATCACCCTGTACCTGATTACCTAAAGTCAAATAATCAGATTGAGCGTTAGTATAATTAATTGTGTCCCAATTGCCGGTTATATTCATACCTGCACTGCCTGATATTCTACCACTAGAGGTAACAGAAGCAGCCGAAACACTTCCACTAGCGGTAACATTGCCTGAAGTTATAGTTATTTGATTTACGTTATTTATTCTAAAATATAAGGTACGTCCATTAGCTGCATTTAAGAGCGTGTCACCATAAACATTTTGAAGAAGTGCGTAAGAGGTTGTAGTGTTTCTATCAAGATGTGCTACTGACATGCAGTCGTCGTGTCCGCAGTATCCTACTGCTGCACGACCAAAATAAGAAGCTATATTATCATTTCTAGCTCCTCGAATACTGCCCATTACATGTAACATTGAACCTGGACTCGTAGTGCCAATACCTACATTGCCATCGCTGTTAATAGTCATTCTTTCAGTATTTCCCGTATAAAGATAAGTTGTACTGCCATTCATATATAAAACATTTGATGAATTAGTATCCCATGTTACGGTTTCAGCAGAAGAGTTTCTAATTCTAAAATACATATCCGTTCCCCAATTTCCTCCAGTAGCACCTACGCCAATAAACGCTTTCCTATCTTTGCTTGTTCCTGTACTGCGTCTTCCTTCAAACTCTAAAACAGCATATTCATTATCATCTCCTCGAATATGAAGTTTTTGTTCAGGATTCGATGCTCCAATACCCACATTGCCATCTCTATTAATAGTCATTTTTGTACTTGCTCCATCAATTCCTGCTGAAACCGCAAATCTTAACTCCCCAGCATCGTCCCATCCATCACTTATGCTTTCAATATAGGCACTTGGAAGAGGACGATTGTGTCCTGCCCAAATTATTTTACCATGACTTTTAGTTTCATCCGTACTAGGACCATCTTCTTGAAGCGTGCGGTTGTTTATAATTAATTTTGCACCAGCAACACTCTTTATACTACTATGCAGTGAACTTGAAGTTGCAAACGTTACGGGACCGTCCCCTAATATATGAAGTTTTGTATCAGGAGTCGCAGTGCCAATACCTAAACTATTGGGTACAAAGTACACGTTTTGACCATATAATTGAGTATCGCTGGTTAAAGGAACTGTATAACGAATTAAGAACATAAGCGTATAGTAAGGTTGATAATAATGATCTCCGTCACCAGTAGAGTCTGTTAAAGCTTGAATAGTATGAGTGTGAGATCCATTTGATATGGTATCACCTTGTACAGCGTGGGTGTGGGACCCAGCGTGGGTGGTATCTCCCTGTACTCCATGACTATGTGCACCATCTGCATGATCGAATGCTTGGTCTACCGTCTTTGTCTGTTCCTGGTGGTCTGCGTCGTCATATCGAAAACCAGTTCGAACAAAATTAGATTCTCCCCTCATATAATTATCACCCATTGCTGGAAAGTTCTTGTGATTCGAACTGTCATAATAAGCATCCTCACCATCATTATTATCGTCCATATGATAAAATCCCATATAGTGGTAGTGGTCCCCGCCATCCGTTGCAAGTTCCACTCCGTGAGTATGAGTTTCTGGATCCGAAGAACCAGTAGTAATTTGGACTTCATGGGTATGAGATCCTGCTGAATCACTAGTAACTTGGATATTGTGTGTATGAATAGGTAAATTTTCAGTAGAGATTTCAAATGAACCGCCATTCTCGCCGATTGACTCAAAATTTCCAGTTGCTCTAGGGTCTTGACCAATTACAAACTTAGAACGTAAATCGGGAATTTGAACAGTATTTCCGCCTGCCCCTGTAAAAGATGTAACAGGTGTAGTACCGGTAGTAGGATTCACACCTGCAGTATATTGACCTCCATCACAAATATAAAAACCAGTAGGTATGAAATTTGGGTCTCCCCACATAATAATACCACCGACAGGAACAGATTCAATATTTTGCTCGGCACTGGGGATATCTATTAGATTGTTATAACTGATTTTGCTCGTTCCCAATTGAATGGTAGTATTTTCACTAGTATCGGCTTTACGTAAATTAGTTATATAAAGTGTATTTCCACAAATATCTCCATTCACTTCTAATGTACTTTCGGGTTGCACCGTATTTGTATATATTGAATTAGCAGAAATATCACCAATAACTTCTAATTTTTTACTAGGTGTAGTTGTACCTATTCCAACTCCAGTTGTTGTAATTGTTATGTTATTTCCATTGTTCGTAGAAGAAGTTTGCATTATATCTATTTTTGAATCAACTTCATTATTACGAATAATTGCATCGTAATCATAGGTTTCTAATGTTAATCCTTTATTAATAGTAGCCATACTGGAATAATATCCGGAAACCATATTACCATATTCTATTGAAGTGCTGTATAAAGGTTCAGGTTCAGGTTCAGGTTCAGGTTCAGGTTCAGGTTCAGGTT